>JGI24004J15324_10000724_pt1 | contig 13228 bp, 10 predicted proteins | sample LinPmetageLP32_FD_15324 | JGI IMG/M metagenome (IMG submission 15324)
GAAGAATCAAAGAAAAGTCAAAAGACCAAAAAAAATATACCAAAACAATATGTTCCAGCATCTCTAAATAAAGAAGATAGAAAAAAACAAATAGAAAGTATTCAAAAAGGAACTAAACGACCTAAAGTAGATTTTGATAGCAGGCGATCATCTCACGTTGTAAAATTTGAACAAAAATATAATAAAAAAATAAATGAGAAAAAATGGATAAATGATAATCTATTGAAATCAAAAGGGCAGGAACTAATTAAAAAAAAGGGTTATGGTGCATATTATAGTTCTGGGTCTAGGCCTAATCAAACCCCTGAATCCTGGGCTTTAGCTAGGTTAGCAAGTGTTTTAATGAATGGTAAAGCTAGAAGAATTGATAAAGCAATTTATGATAAATACAAAGTAACAAAAAAAGATAAAAAATAATAATCTAGCAATTACTAGAATTGGAATTGTCTTTTTTTGTCGCTTTTTTACATATTTTTATTTTATTTTTTTTATTTTTAATTTCTATAAATTTAAAATATTCTTTCTTCATTTCTAAATGAAAATCACAGGGACAAGCATCCCAAGGGTAAAGCATAATTAATCTATATTATATTATTAAAAAATTGTTAAACTAGAATAAAAAAAAAACTAAGTTTTTGTTTTTGTATTAAATTTATCGGATTCAATTATTCCTAAAAAATAATCTTTTAATTTTTTAAAATCATTAGAATATTTTTTATTATTTTTACAAAAACTACTATTTAAATATTTATATAAATCAGGTTTTGGTAAATGTGAAAATCTAGCATTTCTATATTCACCAAATAAAACTTTAAAATATCTATATTTTTGTTCATATATTTTTTTAATATCTGAACTACATTTTTTACAATATTTAGTATTAATTTTTGAATTATAGCTTATATTACAACCAATACAACAATATTTTTTATTTTTGTTTTTTAAATATTCTTTATGAACTTGAACACATTGATTTAAACCATTAATTTGATTATCATTTAACATTTCTGATCTTAGCATTAAATCAATTGAAAAAATACATTCGCTACCAATTACATATAGTTTTTCTTTATATTTAATAGGAAATAAATGAACTACATGCTTTTGACCACAAATACATCTAAATTGATTTGTTTTTTTTTTTATATGGAATATGTATTTCTCCCATTTTTTATGAATTTTACAGAATTTTTTAATTTTATTGTATAAATTCATATCATGTTTAATAATATTACATTCATTTAATCTAATACCCTCATTTTTATGTTTTGTATTTTGTTCACAATATTTAATTATATAACTATAATCAGCATTTTTGAACAATTTTAATGCATTAACACCAACATTATCAGTACAATTTATACTTAATCTACTAAATGTTCTTAATTTCTTTTTTAAATGTATATCTTCTTCAAATTCTTCATCTTGTATTTTAAATAATACTTTCAATCTAAAAAATTCTTTATTTATTTTTTCTTTAGACATTTTTTTTTTTATTATAATCTAGTTAAAAATTCTTAAATTATTAAGATATATATAATTAATTTTAATATATATATGTAAAAAATCTTAATATTTCAATTCTGTGAATTTACTAAAAAAAATCACAAAAGTAAATTCACAACGTCACTCCTAAAATGTTATTAAATTAATGGTAAAAAAATATTCTGTGAATTTTGTGATTTTCTAAAAAAAAGATTCACAAAAAGATTCACAGGGTGTTTTTTAGTATATTGTATGTAAATATATATATATTGTGAATATTATTTCAAAAAAATCTTAAAAAGTTTTTTAAAAATAAATAAATAATAATATATATAAATATATCTATAGAGAAATTTCTTTTTTTCAAAAATCACTGAGTAAATTCACAGAATTCATTTTTTACATACCTTTTTGTCTAGTTTTAACTGTGAATTTACTTTTTGTTATAAATTTACAGAAATCACAGAAATCACATAAAACAAGAAAGTACCATTAAATATGATATTTTTTAACTGTGTATCATTTTTTGTAAATTCACAAATGTAATTCACAAAATTCACAAATCAAATTCACAGAATTCACAGAATTCACGCTTTTATAACATATATATTAATAAATTATTTGTTTTTCAATGGCTTTTGAACTCTTTTTTACTGTAAAATGTTTAAAGTTTAAAAGAGCGTTTTTTTTTTAACTTTTTTTTTAATAGTTTAATTAAATAATTTAAATAATTTCTTTCTTACATATATATTAATAACTAGATTATGTTTTCTCAAAAAATTGAAAAAGTTAATAAAAAAATTTGTGATAAATTGGCTCATTGTTCAATGTCTGATTTTATGGATTTATTAAGTAATTCAGAGAGATATAAATTAATAGATGAAAATGGTAAAATTGAAGATATGAAGAGTATTTATACCACTACTATTTATTATTGTAGAAAATTACAAAGAAATAATTATGAATATGAAGTTATATATGATTATGGTAAAAAAAAAAATAATGGTCGTATTTTTGCACAAGATTATGGTATTCAAAAAATAACTAAAGAAATTAGAGGATGTTTATTAGATGGAATTTATTATGATTTTGATATTGTTAATTGCCATTTTAATATTTTAAGAAAAATATGTGAACAAAAAAATATACCTTGTTTTAATGTAATTAATTATATAAATGATAGAGATAATTTATTAAATCAGTTTAGTTTTGATAATGAGCTTAGTAGAGGTGAGGCAAAAATTACTTTTATTTCTATTTTAAATAGTGATTTTAAATTAAAAAAAATTAATAAAAAAAAAATTATTGGTGATTATTATTTTAAATTAGTTGATGAAGTTTTAATTATACAAAAATCATTAATCGAACATTATAAAGAAGAATATAAGATTATAAAAAAAAATAATAATAAAAATATAAATGGTAAATTTTTAAATCGTGTTTTATGCATTGAAGAAAATGAAATATTACAAAAAGTGGATAAAGAATTTAATTGTAATATATTTATGTTCGATGGTTTTAACAAAGAAAAGAAAGATGTAGAAAATGCTAATGATTTTATATTAAAATTAAATGAATTTACTGGCTATACATGGTCAGTAAAGGATAATGACACAACATTATATGATGATATATTAGAATTAGAAAAGAGCAATAAATTAGAAGTTTTTAAAGATAATTTAAAAGAAATAGCATTTCATTTATATGATGAATTTTATAGCGATCGGTTATATAAATACAAAGGACAATTATTTTTATTATGTGAATATTGGATACATCATAAAGAAACAATTAAGGATATGATATTTAATTTTTTAATGGTAGATTTAAATTTATATACAAAAATGCCTATAATTGGTTATGTTAAAGTTAATAGTTTTAGAGATTATAAAGAAATTTATGATTTTATTGTTACTAGAGCTAAAATTGATAATAATTTTGTAAATGATATTTTTGATAGTAGTTTAAAAAAACTTTTTTTTCAGAATGGTTATTTTGATTCCAATGAACGAAAATTTATATATCAAAAGCAAAAGAATACTTTTAAAATTATTGAAAAGAAATTTGATGAAAAAAAAGATTATAAAGAAGAACAGAAAATGCTATTTGAGAAGATTTTTAAGCCTGTTTTTACAATTGAAGAAGAAAGGCCAGATTTTGAAATACGAACAAAATTATATAAAAATTTTATGTATCAATTATCACGGGCTTTATTTGGATGCATAGAAGATAAAAATTGGTTTAGTTTAGAAGGGATGCGAGATTGTGGTAAAGGTGCAATTTGTGATTTACTTAAAAAAACATTTGGTGATTATATTGGTACTTGTAATGGAGAAACATTTCTAAATAATAAAAATTTATCTGCTGATATTGCTAAAAGTAATTCTTATTTAATTGATTATGAATTTTGTAGATTAATTTTGACTAATGAAGTTAAACAAGAACCAGACGCAAAAATTCAGTTAGTTTTAGATGGTAATAAAATAAAAAAATTAGTTAGTGGAGGTGATTTTATACAGGCTAGAAAAAACTATCAAGATGAAAAGGAGTTCAGAGTTCAATCTAGTCTCATGTATTGCTGTAATGATATGCCTGAAATTAACCCACAAGATACAAAAGAAAGATTAAAAAGTTATTATTTTAAAAGTAAATTTATAGATAAAGATTTTAAAGAAACTAAACTAAATAATTTTGAATATTATGAAAAAGATGAAAATTTAAAAAATACATTTATTAGTGATAAGAATATTCAAATGGCCTTTATAAAAATGTTATTCGATGCTTTTTATAATTATGAAGAGTATCCACAAGAATTAAAAGATGAAATTAGTGAAGACAGTAATGACGACATTGAAAAGTTTTATAACCTTTTTGACTTTGAAAATGATGATGAACATAAACTTTATTTAAAAGAAATAAAACAAGTAACTAGAGAAAATTCAATTATATTTAATCAAAGAAGAATTCAATTATTAATTAAAGATAAGAATTATGTGAAATTTAGGGATAGAGATGGGATACATTATAAGGGAATTTATATAAAAGAATGTGATAGAGGTTTTGATGAGTAGATTTTTTATATTTTTTTAAAAAACTAAAGTGCTAGATTATTATTTTTTATTTGTTAATTTAAAATTTTTTTCTTCTATATATATAATTAATAAGTATTTTTTTAATTAATAATTAATAATTAATAAAAGAAAAAATGGAAATTACTCAAGAACAATATAATGAATATATGAAACTAAAGAAAATATATGAAAATAAGCGAGCTAGGGAGAAACGCTATTATAACAAGCGTTATAAATCTAATAATGATAATTTAACAGAAGAACAAATTAAAAAGAAAGAAGAGATAATTAAGAAACGTAATGAATACCAAAATAAAAGATATCAAGAAATAATAAAACCAAAGCGAGAACAAGAAAAACTAAGACAATCAAATCTATAATTCTTATGTTCCATTATGAATTTTTTTTAAAAACTTTTTTTTTAGGAGATCAGATGCTCTTTAAATTCATCAATTAATTTATTATTCTTTTTTTTTAATAGTTTTTTTAATAGTTTTATGAAAATTGAAATCATTAATAAATAAGCATAAATACAACTTATATATATTATTTAGTATTATTTAGTATTATTTATTATTATTATTTTTATATAAATTTAAAATAGATACTAGATTAAAAAAATATAAATTAAATCTAACATAATATTAAAAATGAATATTCAAGAGATAATAAAAAAAGAGAGACCAACTATTAAAGATAGCAGTCTTAAAGCTTATTCAATATCTTTAAGAAAGTTAAATAATAATAATGAAATCAAGAATTTCAACTTTTTAAAAAATGAAAAAGAGATATTTAAAATTATTAATAATCTAGCACTATCAACTAAGAGAGCTTATTTAACTTCTATATTAGTTATACTAGGAGCTATTAAAAATAAAGAATTTGATAATGTACTTAAAATATATAGAGAACAACTAGCTAAATTAAATAATGAATACAATGAATTTATAAGTAAGAATGAAAAAACAGATAAACAAGGTAAAAACTGGGTATCATTAAAAGCATTAAATAAAGTAAGAAATCAATATAAAAAAGAACTAGAAGAGCGAGCTATCTTAAAAAAGAAAACTCATTTAACTCGTCCTCAATTGGAACTATTACAAAAATATATAGTTGCCTCTTTGTATACTCTAGCCGCTCCAGTAAGGCTTGACTATGGAAACATGAAAATAATTGATAGGGAGAAGGACAACGATGGTAAAAGAAATTTTTTACTTGTAAAAGGAAGGAATAAAAAATCATTTATATTTAATGATTTCAAGAATAAAAAATCAATGGGAGAACGTGAAATTAAAATAAATACAAAACTAAATACAATCCTTAACATTTGGTTAACACATAATAAAACAGGTAATTTTCTTTTAAATTCCAAGGGTGAAATAATGAATGAAAATGCTTTATCAAAATATATAAAAAAGGTATTTAAACCAACAGGGAAAGATATCACATTGAATTTATTGAGGCACATTTACATTTCAAGCCATATTGATTTAGAAGCAATGAAAAAACAAAAACAACTAGCAGACAGTATGCTCCATAGTGGAGAGCAACAAATAGACTATGCTAAAAAATGAAAATCTTAAAATTTAATTAAATAAAAAAATAAATATTAATCTAGTAATAAATAAAAATAAAAAATATAATAACATTATATAATATATAAACATAATGCCATTTTTTTACTCAACTGATTTAAAAAGTCAAACTATCGATCCAAGCAATGAAATACAAAATCAAAAAGTCACCTTTCGACTTAATGAAGACACAGCTTATTACCCTAATTTAAGACTTGGAAATTTAGGTTGTTCCGGTAACCCAGCCCATACATACAATACAATAGCTGGAGTATATGCTGCCATTAAACATATTCGACTTCTTTCCAATGGCGTCGAGCTTGATGCAATGAGAAATGCCAACAGATATTTATCTTTTAAAAATCTTATGGATTCCAATAGTGTTAATTGTTCAGTTAACAGAAAATTAGTAAAACATCAAGTAGGTTATGAAGTCCAACCAACAGGACACCTTGTCAGTGCTGGGGCGACAGGTTTAGAAAATTTGAATTCCACAGGTTTTGATGAGACCAAACTAGGACATTTAGACCTCCGAAAATGCTTACCCCTTTTAGAAAATATGCCTGTTCTTGATACTGCTGTTTTTAAAAATTTAGTTCTTGAAATTGAGCTAGAAAGTGACTCCAAACGCCTTGTAATAGTTAGCAATGTAGCCCAAACTATACAAACCCCATTTTTAATTGCTGAGGAAGTAACCAACCCACAACTTAGAGCCTCACTCTCAAAAGGTTTTAATGGTGCTGTTTGGAATAAAATCGAACATGATGTAGTTAATGTGCCAGCAGCTGCCAACCCTGCAGGAGCTGGAGATACTTCAACACAGTCAGTCTCACTTCCATTAAATGCTTTTGATAATAAATTTTTAAATAGACTTGTTATAATGAAGAGTTACCAAGATAAAACCAAATATGTTAATTCAAGAGGTGCTGGTGCAAACGTTGTTGAAGGCTTCGGAGATTTTGGGTCTCTTGTCCCACATAAAGAAAAAATTCAATTAAAACTCAACGGTGCCAATGTTTTCCCAACTCAACTCTCAAGCCCAGCTGCAAAATTAATGATGCTCCATGATACTTGGGGCAGATGCAACGTACCACCTTATGGCCATTTGGAATCAGTCGGCGCTGATGTCGATGGAGCAGCCCAGCAAAATCTCCAAGGTGCTCCACCTGTTTTAAATGCCAATAACAAAGGCCGGGGAGTAGTAGGAGGTACAGGATTTTTAGGGATGACTGTCAATGCCCCTGTTGGTTCTTTATCTCTAGGATTTGAAAGAACAGCTATGAATAATGCACTAACAAGTAAACCAGACCAAGACGCCCTTGAACTTCATTGTTATGGCGAAGTAAGGAAGGCGATCACAGTAGGTGCTAATGGTTCTGTCAATGTATCATATGCTTAAATTATTATTGTTTTTTTCATTTTTTTTTTAAAATTGTATATTATAATAAACATGAATAATCAAACTATTATAGAATTGAAAGAGAGCGACGTTCTAGCAACAAATTATAACATTGCAGATTGGGAAAACACAATTAATGACAATAAACTTACTTTATTTGAAGGCGACAGCATATCATTAAAGGGTGCTTTCATTGATAGTGTCGCACAGAACAGTGGAAGGATTACACTAGAACCAGATGACCCAACAGCCCCAGAAGGAAGCAATGCTAGAAGTAAAACAACTATAAGTGCTGACTTTGTACACTATATTTTTAATTGGGGAACTTCAAAAGGAACTTTAAATGATTTTACATTTATCCCAGCCAATCAGACTTATGCCAGCGGACGACCATTTGTTTTATGTGATCGGATATCTCTAGGAGGTCCAGAAATCTGCACAGTCTCAGGTATTACATTTAAAAATTTTTATAGTTCAATAATTAGTGGTAATTTAAAAAAATCGCCTGCAAATCCAACTGGTTTTTTTTTAGAATACACCAACCCAGCTGGGAAACGGGTCAAGCTTCAATTTAATATGAATAATGGTTTACTTTCTAAAACAGGATATACCGGCGACGGCTCAGGCCCAGCAACTTTTACACTCAATCAAAAATTTTTAGATGATAATCCAACAGCCCTTGTTGCTGGTTCTTTAAAATTCCCTTTTCTGGCTATTAAAAATGCTTATACATTAACAGATGTTAATGGAAATGTATCTCATTTAACAGTTACATATGACCAAACCAACACAGTTTATAAAGTACCAGGGACAGAGCTGACAGGGGGTGCTTTAGATGTACATCTTTTAGAATGTTTTGAAACAGTTGATGGAATAACAGAAATCCTAGCAAATACAGATGGGGATTTATTCCAACCTAGAATATCAACTTTAAGTTTTCAATTAGATGCTAGGGATTATGCACCTGATGAATTAGCCAGAGAAATATCAAAGGGATTTACTCAAACAGAGAGTGAGCTATATATAGAAGACCAATTTGCAATAGTTGATAATCCTTTATTAACAACTTCAAGGAGTTTACAAGTTGTTGGGGATGCAGTTGTTGATAGCTCAGGATTACCTGGAGGATTTACACCTATCCCAGCAGGTAATCCAAACACACCCCCATTTTTTGCTAGAGATGATGGAGGGGCCTTAATGCATTTTGTGCCTGATTCTGATAATTATATAGTGGGAACTACGCAATTTGATTTTGAATTTAATCAAAATGTCGGGGCTGAGGGCATATTTCAATTTGTTCAAATTAATACGCCCCTTGTGGATGGAGATGGAAATAGTATATGTAAATGTTTAGACCAAGGAACTGTTGCTGGAGCCGGTGGGAAACGGGTCAAGTACATAGCAAATAAAAACGGTGGAATAGCTTTTACAAATCTGTCACCAATTGGATTATGGAGAGACCAAATGAAATTTGACACAAACAAATTAATTACAAAATTTGTGGCAGGACCAAAACAGACTTTAGATGCATTAACAAATGTTAGACTACCTATTTTTAATTTAGTGGATGGTCAAAATGTAACAGGAACATTAAAATCTATTGATATCCCTTTTGATAAAAACACGTCTTTTGATTTGGTTCAGTCTTTTCCATTTGATGTCAAAAGTCCTTTACAAAATGTTATTGATGCAGCTGATAGTCTTCAGGATGGTTCAAGCCTTGATTCAGGATATTATTTAATAGAGATTACATCAAATTTTTTCACAGAAAAAATAGGTTCTCAAATGAAAAGGAATATTATGGGAATTGTCTCCAGATTTTATCAACAGGATAGTTTTACATCNTCAATAGATGGNGANGGNACNCTAGAATANATTCATAAAGGAGAACCAATTCATTTGAATTCTTTCAGATGTCGTGTTTTAACTCCAGAGCACGAACTAGCACAAGGGCTAAAAGATAATAACACAATATTTTTACAAATAAATAGAGCTAATTAAAATGTTTCAAATTAATTAAATAAAATTATAAAAAAAAATATATAAAGGTATATTATATTAATTATGGAGAACTTTGTAAAATTACAATCTGTACAAGGTACATTTGATACTTCAGGCAATAAAAACTTATGTGATTTTCAACTTCCAGGAAATTCAGGCAGTTATGATTTGTCACAATCTTTTTTAAATATTAATGTTAAAGTCGATGCTCAATCAACTGACGCAGTAACCAATGACGCAGACGCACCAGCACCAGTTTATAATATGGGTTTAGTTTTAGAAGAAAGTGCAAGAGAAACCAACGCATTTAAAACTTTACTTAATCCCCAAAATAGTGTTTTAATTAAAAATGCACGCATGGTGTCAGCTCGTGGGAAATTAGAAGATATCAGAAGAGTTGATTGTTTAAAATCTAATTTAGCTGTGTATAATCAAGATGATGAAAATGTAAATAGAAATACTTATGGTTTATCAAATGGGGCTTTTGATGAAGCAATGCCAAAACAGCCTTTAAATTCATTAGTTGGTCAAGGTGTACAACTCAGTGAACAAAGAAATCATGATATAAGAATCCCCCTATCATCTGTTTTTAATCTTGCTAAATCAGATGTATATGATACTAGTTTTTATGGACACACTAAAATTAACCTAGAACTTAATTTAGATAAACTAGCAGCAATTAACAAAACATCAGCTGCTTTAGGTGCTACAAATAATTTAGTTAATGCAGCTGTTCAATATAATGAAATGAAAGATGTGACAAATGGTGCAGCCGGTGCTGTAGCTCTTGGAGGACCTGAGATTTCTTTAGTTACAGAGGCAACTTATCAATCTATTGAAGATAGTCCTTTTTATGTTGGTCAACGTTGCGACGTTGCAAAAACAGGTGGAGCCGGTACTCTCGCAGCTTCAGTTGTCCAAATTTCAAAAATCACACTTGCCAATAACACAACCAAACAACCTGACGACGGAGGAGGGACTACAAATCACTCAGGATCACTTGTCATAGAGGTCACAGTCCCCGTTGGAAATATGACCAATGCCCAAGCATTAACAGGCATCACCCTGACACCAAAAGACCCTACATCCACACCCATTATCATTAACAATATTGAGCTAGTCGCAAAAATGACTTCAGAAAAAGAAAATGCACCAACTCAATATTTAACTTATTCAGTTCAAGAAGATTCAGCACCTGCTGCCGCAAACATTAATAGAACATATCAATTACCTCCACAAACTACAAATTGTTATATCATGTTTAACAATCCTATTTATAGTCACGAGCCTCTAGATACTTATAGAATGACCTTAGATGGCGTCGACGTAACCAATAGAGATGTTAAAGTTAACAGTGCACTTCATTATGATTTAATCTCTCAGGTATATATGAATAAAGGGGCTGCCATTGGTTCAACCCTTCAGAGAATGTACGACGCCAACAAGCGGAATGATGAAGCCGGAGCTTCTCAATCTATTGTTGTCCTTATGTGTCCTGTTAAACTAAAGAATTCACCAACTCAATTAGGGCTAGAACTTAATGGCTCAGCTCCACTCTCAGGCAAAATAATTGTTTATAGTGAAGTTGTAAAAGAAATGTAAAAAAAACTTTTTAAAAAATATAAATTATAATTAAATATTAATCTAGTAATAAAAATTTTAAAAAAATAAAATATAATATCATAATATAACTTAGTATAAAATGAATAATCTCACTTATCATCAATCAAGTCCTGAAAATGACAATATAAATGGTTTCACTGAATTCTCTCAAATCGATTTTGTGCTCGATGCTCCTGGTCGGAAATTGCTTAAAAACAGCATCAGAATTGAGGCGGATGTTCAATGTACTGCNACTGGGGCGACCCGTGTAGACCGAAGCCATAACATTAAAATTGATAATAAAATTGGTGGACATGCATTTTTTGAATCTTGTGTAGTTTCAATGCCAGCTTCTCGCGGTGTTGTTCAAAATGCTCAAGCTTATCCACGGTATGTTGCCCAGGTCGCAACTGCTGCTAATAATAAAAATGATTATTTTCGGTCTGATCTCCAAGCTGAGCTTCGTGGTGCTCTTGAAGTTAATGGACGTGTTAACATCCAACAAGTCGCTAGTGATAATATAACAGGTAACCAAGACGCACAAGACCCCTCATTCTCAATTAAACCCCTAATCTGTTTAAATAACAGTACCGGGGGCAATTATTCTTTTAATGATAACGGACANATTAGACTNTCATTTAATGTTGCTAAAAATCATGATGCTTTGTATGGTCAAGATAAAGCTAATGATAGTAAATTTATTTTAAAAAATGTTGTTGTGAGATATATGACAATCCCTGAAGATGGCAAAAAAGACAAAATTGTTATGAATTCATATTCAATGGTTAAAAATAGTATCACTTCAAACTCAGCTAATGTCTCTGTTAGAGTTCCATCAAATGCTGTTGGAGGTGTTTCAATTAATTTCCTCGAACAATCTAGCGAGTCTGACATCTTTAAAAATAGTTATGAATTGAATCCATATCCTCAATTTCAAGAATTGAGCTATGGCTTCTCAGATTCAACCTCACAATACATTTCATACACCATCACTGACCTAGGCGATGCAATCCACAAGGGAGTTGAATCGCTTAAAAGGGGCGGTGCTACTGAGGCCAATATGACATCTTATCACGCTAACAAAGGTTATATTCTCGGTTTAGATTTTAATGGAGATTACATTGATTTATCAAATAATAAATTCTCATTAAATCTTAAATCAAATTCAAATACTCTACCCGCCTTTTTAATTCATCTTTACTTCCACACACTTCTAGTAATCTAAACTTAGATTTTCAAAAATGTTATCATCTAAAAATTCCTCATTAATATCAACTAATAAATCAATTATATTTTGTATTTCACTAGGTACTTCCATTGATTCAATACTCATTTTTTCTATTGCTTTAATCAACCCAAAACATTTAAAAAAATGTTTCAATATTAGTTTATTCCTTTTTTTAAATTTTATTTCAAATTTACATACTTCCTCAAATTTTCCTTTTAATTGGTCAACCATTTCTAATATAATATTTTCTTTTAGTCCTTCTGCCTGTGTTATATTATTTATAGGGGTTTCTATGTCTATCTCAATCATACTAAAAGTTATATAATTTATTAAAATATATATATATTTATATAATGACGAATAAAAAACTAGAATTAAATCAGGATAAACTTAGGGTCTTAAGGGTAAAAGATAAAACAGATAAATTAACAGTTTCAGTCTCACACCTTTTTGATTTACCTATGAGATTACTTTTAATAGGTAAATCAGGCTCAGGTAAGGGAGCTATAATAACTAATTTATTATTAAACGATAACTATGGATACAATAAAGTATTCAATGATGGAAATGATATTTTTATTATTGCCCCAAGTCCTATGGCAGATGAAAAGATGAGGATTTTAATAGAGGAGCGAGAAATACCAGAATTTAACATAATGGAGGATTTAGATGAATTAGAAGATTTATATAATATGTTAGTTGAAGACTTCAAGGACCGTATAGCAAATGATGAACCCCCTAAAATGAAATTAATCATAGTAGATGATTTTAGTTTTTCAGGTAAATTACAATCTAGGTTTAATGCTTTATCCAAGGTATATTGTAATTCAAGAAAATTTTTAATATCAATAATAACTACAGCCCAAGC
>JGI24004J15324_10000726_pt1 | contig 13218 bp, 14 predicted proteins | sample LinPmetageLP32_FD_15324 | JGI IMG/M metagenome (IMG submission 15324)
GTTTAGGAAGTTATGTGTTTGATAAAAATACAAATAAGTATTATCTAGACTTTATGGGAATGTACTCATCATTGCCAATTGGCTATAATCATCCAATATTTGATAGTAAAGAATTTAAAGAAGAAATACATCGTGTTTCTAAACTTAAAATGGTAAACTGTGAAATGTTAAGTGATGAATTTGATGAATTCTATAAAACGTTTAAAAAGTTTACATCGATGGGTAAATATGAAAATTATCATTTTACATGCACTGGGGCATTAGCTAATGAAGCTGCTGTTAAAACAGCTATGTGGTATAAAGGCCCAAGACCAGACGGATATGTATTATCTATAAAAAATAGCTTTCATGGTATTAATTCAGTTGGTAATATTATTACTTCTAGATTCCCAGGAGTTAAATTAAGACAAGGAGATATACCTGGAGAATATAATTGGCCAGTAGCTAATACAATTAAGGATGCTATTAGTCATGTTCAGTCAAATCCATATAATTTACAAGGAGTTATTATAGAACCAATACAAGCAACATATGGAGATAATTATTTAAATAAAAAAGAATTACAATCATTATCAAAAATTTGTAAACAATTTGATATTCCATTAATATTTGATGAAGTGCAGACTGGATTTTTGTCTTCTGGAACAGTTTGGTATTCAACTCAATTAAAAATAGAACCAGATATTATTGTATACGGAAAGAAATCACAAGTATCTGGAATAATGGTTAAAAAGTCACACTCTAAAGTATTTGAAAATCAAAAAAGATTATCAGTAACATATGATGGCGATTTAGTTGATATGATTAGATGTAAATATATTATTAATACTATTGATGATGATCAATTAAAAAAGAATGTTAATAAACAAGGTAAACGACTATTTAAAGAATTAAATAAATTATCTAATATACACAATATTCGACAAACAGGACTATTAATTGCGTTCGATTTTAAAACAACTAAACTACGTGATGATTTTTGTTCTAAATTATTTTCAAATAAAATGATATGTAATCCAACTGGAACTCATAGTGTTCGTATGAGACCAAATTTAGCTGTTAATTCTGAAGAAATAAATATGGCTATTGATATAATAAAACTTAGTTTAAATTAGGATTTATCCCAAATAATTATTATAATAAAAATAAAAAGGAATACATGAGTAATATTGATTTTGAAAATTTAGAAGAAAAGTTTGAAAAAACATTAACTACAAAACAATGGAAACAATTTGAAAAAGATTTTGCTTCTAGTAGTGATATATATTTAGTTGCCAATGGCGGTTTATGGGGAGTTGCAAATCATGCAGCAGATGATTGTACAAGATTATTTGCTAAAGCTGGTATTGCAAAAAATGTTAAGACATTAGATAGTCAATGCTTAATAACAAGTATAGCAAACGATTATGGATATAACAATTTATTCTTAAGTTGGTTAGAATTACAGAAAAAAACAGGCGCAATGAAAAAAGATGCAATGATTGTTGCATTGTCATGCTCCGGAGGATCTAAAAATGTAGTTTCATGTTGTCATTGGGCAAAGAAAAACGGATTTAAAACTGCTATGATAGCAGGACAAGATAGACAATTATTAGAATCTGATATTAATAACATAGTATTAGATTGTAAATATTTTCATACGGTAGAAGTATTATCATTAATTTTATTTTATGATTTAATTCATGCATGTGGCGCAGAATGTCCTTCGATAAAAGCTGAAGTTATAAGAAAAGGAACAGCTATGCCATTATCAAGAAATCCTTTAAAGTAATGTTTGATTTTTCAGATAAAACCATTTTAGTAACAGGAGGTACTGGTGGGATAGGAAGTGCAGTAGCTGCACTATTTGATCAATTCAAAGGTAATGTTATAGTTACTAATTCTAAACTTGCTAACTTTAAATCCAATGAGAGTGTTGCTAGATTATTAGAAGAATTGCCTGATATTGATATCTGGGTAAATTGTGCTGGTATTAATACTATTGATGAACTAGATAATATCAAAGAAGAAGATTTTGATAATATTATGCAGGTAAATGTCAAAGCACCATTTTTAATAGCAAAACATCTTTCCAAACATATGAAAAAACAAAAAAGTGGAAAGATAGTTAATATTGCATCTATTTGGGGAGACAAAACAATATCAAAAAGATTGTCATATACAACATCAAAGTCTGCATTAATAGGAATGACAAAAACATTAGCTGTTGAATTAGCAAAACATAATATACAAGTTAATACAGTGTCGCCAGGCTTTACTAATACTAAATTAACAACTAGTATATTAACAAAAGCTCAAATAAAAAAATTAGTTTCAAGTGTTCCCATGGGCAGAATGGCAAATCCAGATGAAATTGCAAGAATTGTAATGTTTTTATGTAGTAGTCAAAATACATATATAACAGGTCAGAATATTATTGTGGACGGAGGCTTTTCTGTTACATGAAGATACAATCATCAATACGAAACTATACAATAAATTTTAGTAATAACTTTAAAGAGTCAATTGATGAAATATATAATGATGGTGACATTATTATAATTGATAATATGGTATATACTTCAGAGTTAGATAAATATACATGTATACAATTATATAATGTAACAGAACAAACAAAAGACTTTAATAATATATCTAGCATAATAAATTCTATTATTGGAAGATTTAATAAGAAAAATAAACTAATTGCAATAGGTGGCGGAATTACCCAAGATGTAGTAGGATTTATTTCTTCAATATTATTTCGAGGAGTTGAATGGATATTTTATCCTACTACATTATTAGCTCAAGGAGATAGTTGTATTGGCGGTAAAACTTCAATTAATTTTAATACATATAAAAATCAATTAGGTAATTTTTATCCTCCATATAAAGTTATTGTATGTAATGAATTTTTAGATACTCTTACCAAAACAGATATTAAATCCGGCCTAGGTGAAATGTTACATTTCTTTTTAGTATCAAGTAAAGCTGATTATGAATTTTTTGTTGAAGAAGCTAATATATTTGATCTTACAAAATTAACTACAAGATGTTTAGATATTAAACGAACATATGTAGAGATAGATGAATTTGACAAAAAAGAACGGTTGATACTAAATTATGGTCATACTTTTGGTCATGCAATAGAAGCAGTTACAAATAATGATATTGCACATGGTATAGCAGTTTCATTAGGAATGGATGTTGCAAATTTTATATCATATAAAAAAGGTTATATAACAATTGAAATATTTGAACAAATACAGAAAACATTAAAAGGTATATACTATAAACTTATATTACCAGATATTAAACAATTAATTATTGCTTTAAAGAAAGATAAAAAGAATATTAGTAATAGATTAAATTGTGTGTTAACAAAAGGTCCAGGCAATATGTTTTTAGAAGAAGTTGAATATAGTGAAATAGAATCATATCTTACGGAGTATAATGCTACAAGATAAATCAATATTAATAACAGGTGGAAGTAGTATGGTTGCAACTCATATGAAAGAAATACTTCCAAGCGGATATAATGTTATGTATATCGATAGTAGTTATTGTGACTTAACTGATCCTAAAGCAGTAAAATGGTTAATTTCTTCAATTATGCCTGATCATGTAATACATCTAGCTGCTAAAGTAGGCGGCATACAAGATAATATAAAATATCCAGCTGAATACTTTAATGAAAATATTTTAATGAATACTATATTAATAAAGGTATGTCAAGAATATAATATAAAAAGATTTACTGGAATATTAAGTACATGTATTTATCCAGACGTAGTAGACACATATCCAATGTCAGAATTAGATATACATAAAGGTCCTCCAGCTCCAACTAATTTTAGTTATGGATATTCAAAAAGAGCTATGGCAGTACAAATTGATGCACATAACAAACAATATGGTACAAAATATAATTATTTAATTCCATGTAATTTATTTGGAGAACATGATAATTTTAATCATACTACTAAGATGCATTTTATCACCGCATTACTTAAAAAAATAAAAGACTCGGATAAAGATTTACTTTTATTAGGTACAGGAAATCCGTTAAGACAATTTATGTATGCCGGCGATTTAGCAAAAATACTAATTGAAGTAATTGATAAAGACATTACAGAAAGTTTTAATATAGCACCGGATTGGAATTATAGTATAAAGGAAATGGCTGAAAAAACTTTGGATATATTAAAAAAAGATCTTAATATTATATATAGCAAACCAGAATTAGATGGCCAATATAGAAAAGATGTATCTAATAATAAAATGAAATCTATATTACCAAATTTTAAATTTACTAGTTTTAAAGACGGAATACTAAAATCATATGACAAAATTAGTTAGTGACACAATAAATAGAGATGATATAAATGCTCTAATAGAATGGCTACAACAAGATCCAATACCTAGACTAACAAAAGGAGATCTAACGGCAGAACTCGAAGAGAAGTGGGCTAAGAAGATAGGAACGAAGTATTCAGTATATGTTAATTCTGGATCATCAGCTATACTATTAGCATTAGCTGCATTAAATGAATCAAATAGACTAAAAAATAATAGAATAGTTGTGCCAGCTTTAAGTTGGGCCACTGATGTTAGTTCACCAATGTTATTAGGATTAGATCCTATAATGTGTGATTGTAACTTACATGATCTATCATGTGATTTAACAGCATTAGAATTTATATTTAAACAAGATAATCCAGCAGCATTAATTTTGGTATCACCACTAGGATTAGTTCCTCAAATGAAAGAGATAACTAATTTATGCAAAAAATATAATGTTATATTATTAGAAGATGTATGTGAAAGTATGGGATCTAAGTATAATAATAAAAATTTAGGTTCATTTGGATTTGCATCTTTCTTTTCAATGTATTTTGGACATCATTTATCAACTATAGAAGGCGGATTTATAAATACAAATGATGAAGACTTTTATCATATGTTATTAATGATGAGAAGTCATGGATGGGACAGAGATCTACCAAAGTGGAAACAAGACGAATTGCGTAAAGAACATAATTGCAATAATTTTGATGCATTGTATAATTTTTATGTGCCTGGATTTAATTTACGAGCTACTGATTTACAAGCATTTATTGGTCTTCGTGCAATTGATAAATTAGATAATTATGTTGTTAAAAGAACAAATAATTTTAATACATATAAATCATGGATTACAAATAACAAATTAAATTTAGATAATTACACTTACAATACTATATCAAACTTTGCTATGCCAATTGTGCATGAACAACGAGATAATATAGTAAAAGACTTAATATCTGCAAACATTGAAGTACGACCTTTAATAGCAGGTAATATGGCGTCTAAACCAATGTGGAAAAAATATGCATGCGGCGAAAGTCTACCAAATGCCGAATTAATAGAAAAACATGGATTTTATGTGCCAAATCATCAAGATTTAACATCACAAGAAATATCACAAATAACAGATATAATTAATAGTTATGAATAAACGAGCATTAATAACTGGAATAAATGGACAAGATGGTTCATATCTAGCAGAATTTTTATTAGAAAAAGGATATGAAGTCTGGGGAATATTAAAACGTAATTCAGTTGCAGAGAATCAAACAGCTAGAATACCAGATAATATATTTAAACAACTTAAATTAGAATATGCTGATATGACTGATATGGCATCATTAATTAAAGTATTGCAGAAGTGTCAACCTGACGAAATATATAATTTAGCAGCACAGTCTCATGTAAGAATAAGTTTTGATCAGCCAATTTACACATCTAATGCAACTGGGATAGGAACATTAAATTTATTAGAAGCTATCCGATTAACATGTAAAGATACAAGAATTTACCAAGCAGGCAGCTCAGAAATGTTTGGTAATAATATAGACGCAGATGGATATCAAAGAGAAACAACACCAATGACTCCAGTCTCTCCATATGGGTGTGCTAAAGTATTTTCACATAATATATGTACAAATTATAGGAATGCATATGGAATGTTTATTTCGAATGGCATTCTTTTTAATCACGAATCTCCAAGAAGAGGTACAAATTTTGTAACAAATAAAGTTGTTAAAGAAGCAGTTAAAATTAAATGTGGATTATCAACTAGTTTATCTTTAGGAAATTTAGATGCAAGTAGAGATTGGGGACATGCAAAGGATTATGTAAAATGTATGTGGTTAATGTTACAACATGATAAGCCAGATGATTTTGTTTGTGCAACTGGTATCTCGCATACAGTAAAAGACTTAGTAGAATATGTATTTGGTAAATTAGATTTAGATTATACACAGTATATTAAGTTAGATGAAAAATTTTATAGAGCTGAGGAATTAGAGTTTCTTAAAGGAGATTGTTCAAAAGCTAAAAAAATATTAGGATGGGAACATGAATATACATTTGAAACAATGTTAGATGAAATGATATCATATTGGCAAAATCTCCCAATGAAAAATATGTTTTAATAAGGATAATATGAAAAAAATAGTATACGTTACAGGATGTTTAGGATTTATAGGATCTTATGTAACAAGATTATGTTTAAAAAAAGGTTGGTATGTAAAAGGCATTGATAAAATGACTTATGCAGCAAATAAACATTTATTAGAAGAATTCAATAAATATGATAATTTTTCATTTGTAAAATGTGATATTAATGATTTAGAATTTTTATATGATTGTGATTATATAATTAATACCGCAGCTGAAACTCATGTTGGTAATAGTATAGTTAGGAACGATGATTTTGTACATTCAAATATTAATGGAGTTCACAATATTTTAGAACTAATTAGAAATTATCGTTCAGAAGGAAAAACAATACCAACATTAATACATTTCAGTACTGATGAAGTTTATGGAGATATTGATGCTGGGTTGCATACTGAAACACATTTATTAAAACCTAGTAATCCATATTCGGCAACTAAAGCAGCTGCAGATCAATTAATTTTAGCTTGGGCAAGAACATACAATTTACCATATGTAATTGTAAGACCAACTAATAATTATGGAGAAGGACAATATGTTGAAAAACTTGTTCCAAAAGCAATAAAGTATTTACAATTAGGAAGAAAAATTCCACTACACAATAACGGGTCTCCGGTTCGAACATGGCTACATGCAGAAGATACTGCTCAATCAATTATTAAAATAATTAATTCGAATATAGTTAATGAAATATATAACATCTCTGGTGGATTTGAACAAACTAACTTGGAAACAATCAAAAAACTTATTATATTATATTATAATAGTAATAAAGATATTTCAGAATTATTAGATTTATCATATAGTCGGCCAGGGCAAGACATTAGATATGCATTAGATGATTCTAAATTAAGATCATTAGGTTGGTATCCAAAAAAAGATTTTGATATTGAACTGCCTAATATAATAGAATATTACAAAAATAAATTTATATGGTAAATTATGGCACTTTTTAGAATACAACATAACGACTTTGAACAACGATTTAATTTTGATCATTTTGATACACTACATCCAAATGAATGGGAAAATGATAATAGAATAAACGAATCAGGCTGGGAACATCGTTATAATTATGAAGCTTTATTAATTAATAATATAATTAAAGAAAATACAAATATAAAAAATGTATTAGAAATAGGATCAGGCCCAGGTATATTATCACAAAAAATACAAGAATCACATCCTAACTTAAATTATCATTTGATTGACAAACACCACGCAAAGAAATATTTTGATGAACAAAAATTTAAAGGTACATTCTTTGTTAAAGATTTATCTAATAGTTTTGATACTACAGGATTATTGGATCAATATGATTTAATTATAACAAATGATTTTTTAGAACACGTTTTAAATCCATCTATAATTGTACAAACTATATATAAGTTAACAAATAAAGACTCTATATATTTTATTAGTAATCCGAATTGGAGAATGGCTCATCAATGGGTATATAGAGGACTATTTGATTTTGATAATTTTATATATTTTTTATATACACATAAATTTAAATTAGAAGGATTTTATGGATCAACATTAAAAACACCTCCATATCCAAAAATTGATAGTGAGAGTATGTTACCAGAAGAACATTTAACAGATTGGAATCATTACATGATTTTTAAACATAGGACAAATATATGAGCAATTTAAAAAAACGAATACTAGAAATTGCATACAAGAATAAGTTAAGTCATTTAGGAAGTTATCTTTCTTCAGTTGATATCATTGATAAAATATATAAAACAAAAAATAAAGAAGATATTTTTATACTTTCATCAGGGCATGCTGCACTAGCTTTGTATGCTGTAATAGAAAAATATGAAGGAACGAATGCTGAAGAGTTATTTTTGAAACATGGAGGACACCCTCATAGAGATGAAGATAATGGAATATATTGCTCTACTGGTAGTTTAGGAATGGGTATAACAGTAGCTGTAGGCAGAGCAATGGCTAACAAAAATAAAAAAGTATACGTTCTAATTAGTGATGGTGAGTGTGCAGAAGGCTCCATATGGGAATCATTACGTTATATACAAGAATCAAATTTGTCTAATATTGAAGTATATGTAAATGTAAATGGTTATGCTGCATATGACAAAGTAGATACTAAATATTTAGTAGATAGATTGAACGTATTTTTACCTAGAATTAATATTGAATATACAACTGTAAATCAATTACCTTTCTTAAAAGGTTTAAATGCACATTATCATGTTATGGATGAACAAGATTATAAATCAACAAAGGCGTTATTATGAGAAAAGAGTTTGCAAAATTTTTACATAATGAAATGTCTGTGAATGAAGATATACATTTATTAACAGGCGATTTAGGATATGGATTATGGGATAAAATTAAATTAGATTATCCAGATAGATTTCATAATGTAATGTCTTCTGAGCAATTAATGATAGGAGCTGCTACAGGGATGGCCATGGAAGGAAAAATACCTGTTGTATATTCAATTACTCCATTCTTGTTATATAGGCCTTTTGAATTTTTAAGAAATTATTTACATCATGAAAATATTCCAGTTAAATTAGTTGGAGGAGGACGTAATAAAGATTATGGATATTTAGGATTTTCTCATTGGGCAGAAGAAGATTTGGATATTATGAATAATTTAAATAACATACAATTATATAAACTTAATAAGTTGTCAAGAACATTGATGGAAGAATTTATATATAATAATAAACCAAGTTACATAAATTTAAAAAGATGAACATACTAGTTACAGGCGGAAATGGATTTATAGGACGTAGTTTACGTTCCTCTACATTAATGTTAAAACATAAAATAATATTTACTTCTCGTAAACAATTAGATGTATCAGATAAAGATGCACTAATACACTTTATACGTAAAAATAATATCAATATAATAATACATGCTGCAGTAAAAGGACACCCAGGAAGTGATTCAGTGTATACATTAGCTGAAAATTTAACTGCAGACTTAAATATTTTACAAATGAATCGATTAGTTAATCGAATAATAATATTTGGATCTGGAATTGAATATGCTGATAATCATAATATTTCTAATGTATCAGAAGATGATTTATCATTTACTAAATCTCCTACTAGCTATTATGCATTAGGAAAGTATACTATAAGTAGAGCTGCAGAGTGTATTGACAATGTTTATAACTTACGATTATTTGGTTGTTTTGGACCATTAGAAAATAATAACCGATTTATAAAAAATAGTATAAATAGAGTATTCAATTCACAAAATATATCAATACAAAAAGATCGATATTTTGATTTTTTCTATATAGATGATTTATTTAAAATAATTGAACATTATATTAATAATGATTCTAGATGTAAACAAATTAATTGTGTATATGAAGAAAAATATAAACTGTCTGATGTAGCAAATATAATAAAAGCCGAACTTATAAAAAAAGATCCAAATATAATAATACATGATAAATCTGGTTTAGATAAATCATATACGGCAGAATCAAATAATATAAATTTTATAGGCAATAAAATTAAATTAAAAGGATTAGAACAGGGTATAAAAGAAATGATTGCAGCAAAAGGACACGATGAAAAAAATTAGTTTTTGTATTAATACAGCAAAGAATGAATTAAATCATATAAAGTTATTATTTAATTCATTACAAAAAAATTTAAAAAATAAAAATCATGAAATAATAGTTTTTATTGATAGTGATAATCAAGGTACTTCTGAATGGCTAATTGAACAAAAAGAAATATTTGCAAATCTTAAAATACTACAAAATACTCTTCCTATATGCTATGGATATGCCCGTAACATTAATGAAATGTTTAAATTTGCATCTAATGAAATTGTTTCATATTTACAATCAGATATGGTAATATGTAAAGATTATGATGTAGAAATATTAAAAAATCTTGAAGATAATATGATTTTATGTTCAACTAGAATTGAACCTCCGTTGCATGGTAATTCTGGAGAAAAACATACATATGATTTTGGAACTAATCCTACTGAGTTTGATTTAGAAAAATTTAATAAGTATGCTGAATCAATTAAAGAAGAAAAAATTACCGAATATTTCTTTGCCCCATTTACATTGTATAAACATGTTTGGTTATCTATAGGGGGACATAATACATTGTATAGGAGATCTAGAGAAGATAGTGATATACTTATAAGATTAGTATTAAACAATGTTAAAATCAAACAAACATGGAATGCGTTAGTGTATCATTTTACGTGTACATCTAGCAGAGGTCCGGAATGGTTTAACAAAGAAAATACTCAAGCACAAGAGAGAGTACAATTACAGCAACAAGCAGATTATATTGAAATGCATCGTATAATCAGAAATTGGGGTAAATTTCAGCACAATACTGATAAATTAAAATATTATAACATATCTGCTATAATAAGAAACATAAATAGTGAAGAATCATTACATACATTTTTGAATATTGAATCAGCATTTAATAAAATATATGTTGAGTCAGACAAAATTATTGGATTAACTCAAACAATTTATGATAATCTACATGTACCTGCAAATAAATTACTTTCAATATCAGATAAAGATTGGAATAAATATGGATATATGTACAATCAAATAAAATCTATAGATCGTATACATACAATTAGTGATGATATGGAAAATGATGATATAATTATAGAATTTGATATTAATGAATGTACTCCAGAACGAATAATGAACTTTATTTCTAAGATACAATATATTGTAGAAAATACATCAGAAATTGGTATGTATGAACATGATATATTTAAAATTAAAATCAATAAACATATTGATAGAGCCTCTGAAAAAATACAAATATCAAATCCTATTATCAAGGAAGCTGATTTATATACTATTTTATAGTTTAACGACATATTTATTTAAAAAAGGTAAATATGTTATTAAAACAAGGATCTAAAGGATCAGAAGTTAAAAAATTACAAGAATCTTTAGGATTATCTGCGGACGGTATATTTGGTGGAGGCACTAAATTAGCTGTAATGAAATTTCAATCAAAAAATGGATTAGATGCAGATGGTATAGTAGGACCTTCAACATGGGAAGCCATAGGCATTGATACAGATCAAGATGCAGCACCAGAAGAGTCAGAATATATTACAAAAGATGGTTTAGTTATAGATAGAGAATATCTTGATAAAGATCAATATGTAAGAGACTATGGTAAAATAGAACCATTAGGATTTTTTATACATCACACAGCTGGTTGGGACAATCCATATAAAACAATTCGAGGTTGGAATCGAGATACTAGAGGTAGAGTAGCTACACAATATTGTATAGGCGGTACTAATGTAAAAGGCAAAGCAGCTCCGCATGATGGAGCAGTAGTAGAATGTTTTCCAAATAATTATTTAGGATGGCATTTAGGTAAAGTAGGTAAATTTGCTATATCTAAATTCTCCGGAGGAGTAGAATTAAATAATTTTGGATATCTTAAAAAGAAAGATGGTAAATATTATACTTATGTTAATACAGAAGTAAAACCAGAATATGTTTGTGATTTAGGGTATAAATTTAGAGGTCATCAATATTGGCACGCTTATTCTGATAAACAAATAGAAAGTTTAAGATTACTTATTTTACATTTAAAAGATATTTATCCTAAAATGGATTTAGTAAATGGACTCCCAAAACTTCTTAAAGAAGGAGTTCACCCAAAAGACGCATTTGAATTTAATGAAGATGCATACAATGCAAAACAATTTGGTTTATGGACACATACAAATGTTAGAAAAGACAAATTTGATTGTTTCCCACAACCAGAATTAGTAGAAATGTTAAAAAATATATAAAAATAAAAATAGGTTATTATTATGAACAAGTTACTTTTAAAATTGAAAAGTAAGATTATGGCGTTTAGAGACATGTTTAAAGACGACAATGATATAAATGAAAAAAGCGTAGTAGGATTTGCATCATTTGCAGTAATGGTAATATTTGCAATTGCAGATATTGTTACTGGATATATGGGACAACCACTACATGTAAATGAATTCATATACAATTCATTCTTATGGATAACACTAGGAAGCTTTGGAATAGCTGAAGCTGGTAAAATATTTGGAAAAGAAGTTACGGAAGATGAAAATGAAAACATTTAAGTATTTTTTAGTTACATTACTTAGCTTTTTTGTAATCAACAGTAATGCTCAGACTACAATATTTGGTTGCACTGACACAGCTGCAGCAAATTATGATTCAACTGCAACACAACAGTTGGAAGGAAATATTGAATTTCCAATTGGATGCAATCAAAACGGCTGGTTTGGAAATTATGTAGGTATAAATTTAGCATTATACCAGAACAATCCATCAGAATTCTCAGTAGGTACTAAAGTAAGAATAGCAGGATATGATTATTGGATTGATGCTATGAATGTACCAACCAATTGTAATCAAGGTGTAGCTTTAATTTATGTAGCAATATCTCCTGGATTAGCAGATGGTAATCCATGGTCACCTGCAGGAAATGTAGTACAACCCGTAGTACCTGGAGATGAATGGAGCATAACAGAATGCTTTTATAATCCTGGATGTATGAATGATGATTATATAGAATATGATCCAAATGCAGATTGGGACGATGGTAGTTGTCAAACATTAAAATTATATGGATGTACAGATTCAACTTCATTAAATTATAACCCATGGGCTAATACAAATGATAGCTCTTGTATAACAGATTTAAGTTGTGGATTTAATGATGTAGAAATAAAAGTAAC
>JGI24004J15324_10000731_pt1 | contig 13174 bp, 22 predicted proteins | sample LinPmetageLP32_FD_15324 | JGI IMG/M metagenome (IMG submission 15324)
AACCCCATCTACATACTTACCTTCAAAGTTATTCTGCTTTAAGTCTTTAATTATGTAATTAGCTTTATAGTCAGAATAGTAGCTATGTTCTAAGTCTTTACCTTTGCCTAGTAATTTTATCATTTTAATTCATCTAACCTTTCGTTAAAGAACGCCACCATAGCCTCAAAATCATAGGTATACGCTCCGTTTTTATCTTTATAGTGATACACTGGCACTTCTATTTTCTTTCGCTTCCTAGAGTCTCTAAGTTTTAGTAGTTCTGCCGTTAAATAAACTTGTGCATCTAGCAATTCTTCTAGTGTCTCTTGTATCCAATCCCTACCATCGTATACATTGATTGTATCTCCGTACTGCCGTTTGCCTTTCTCTAATCTCTCTTTAATCATAGATAGTATTTCGCTATTCATATTCTCTCCTCACTTGCTCCCTTACCAATTCCATTAAATCAGTTATTGAAAATACTTGATTTGTTTTATCCCACTCATCAACTATTTCCACTAATTCATTATCAATCTCAGAGTCTGTCATCTTTGTGTAATCCATTACTCCTCCCTTTCTGACATAATTTCTATAACATCTTTATAATCATCGTCTATGTCTCGTTTTAAACCTGATTTCTTAGGTTGGTAAATAAAATACAGAAGTAATTCTATCTCGTCAAATCTGTTGTCCGATTCGTGAGTAATCCAATCAGCTATCTTACTTATTTTATCTTCTATTTTCATTTTAACTCCGTTATTATTTCATCGCCATCCATATCCCATATCCTACAATTATAACTTATATGTGCGATCTTTTTGTTCTCTGTATCTCGTATGTAAATGTAAGGTATGTTGCCACCACCTAATTCATTTCTATTCTTCCATTCATCAAACTTGTCTTGTACTTCTCGTAATGTATTTGTCTTAATCGTAATATCTTTCTTGTCAGTAGGTAATCCCCAATAGCCATTACCTTTTCCATTTTCTATATCGTGGTTAGGTACGTGTTTTAGATTTACTATGTATTTATACATATTATTTCCTTTCTTCGTTTATGTCAAACTCCCAAATAGTATAACAAGAATCAGTAGCTAAAATGTCATCATCAAGGTAAGTAGGGAATACTGCACATATAACTTTTCCATCATCTTCTTCTAATTCCCAACCACTAGCGTTTCTAATCCATCCATCAACTACTAATCCATTATCTAAGGTAATATTGTGATACTCCTCTATATGAGTTTTCTTTTTTACTTTGTCATATATTGGCAATAATTCGGATACTATTTTCTTTTTATCATCACTTGTTAATTTAATGTCGCTATACATATTATTTCCTTTCGTTTATAGTTATACACTACTTACGTGTCTTTGTTCCCAACTTTCTATTATTTTTTTATCATGCTCGTTAATAGCGTCTACAATAAAATCATGGTAATGGTCGCCCCTCCAAGAGTTTTCTCCGAATCTTGTTTCTTCCTTTTCTTTTAATATATCAAGGTCTAATATAGCCGTTCTAACGTTATTTCCATTGATTATTTCACCTTCTTCGCTATGGTCGGGAAAATGCGTAAATACTTTTCTTTCGCCATCTTCTGTTTTAATGATTCCTGTATAAAAGCCATCTCCACAAACTCCGTTTCTATGATATGATAATTGTATAATCTCCATTTTATCTCCTTTCCTTAAAATTGTTGTATTATAAAACCACCCTTGTATTCTACAACTTGGGTATGTTCGTGTAATGTTTCTATATCTTGTATATCGTGCTCTTTTACATAGTCTTCGTATTCATCTCTAAATTCTGTAAAGTCTTCGTATTCTGTAAAGTCGCAATGTATTGCAATTGGATCAAATTCCATGTCAAATCCCGTATCTTCTTCTAGTTGCTCAAAGTACTCAAACAATGCTTTCTTACCTTCGTACGTAAAACTATCTGCATAGCTACCTTTAAAGCCATCTATAAATTCATGTTCTGTTATTGTTCTCTTCATTACTTTATCTCCTTGTTTTAATAGTAATACGCAACTAATCAAATAAAGTTCCGTATTATTTTTCTGTTTATAGTGTTGTTAATAGTCTTACCTCACCTTCTACTTCATATCCATTAGAACCACTTTCATATTCTTGAATAGATTGTACCCAATAGTTTGGAAAATCTCCTGATTCATCTTCAATATCACCGATAACGACACTAAGTTCTTTATTTTTTACTTGTTTTAGTCTTCTAATTAATTCTTTTACTTTCATTTTAATTATCCTTTTTTAATATATCTAATAGTGTGTTTATAGCTACTTGTAATCCTATACCTGCATGTCCTTCTTTGCAATCGTCTATTTTATTTTTTAAAGCATTAATATTATCATTAATAGTTCTATTAATAATTTTCTCTTCTTTTAATACGTCTTTCATTGATAGATAAGCTTTAAATTTATTTAATTCTTCTCTTGGTACGTTGTTTTCATAATCTATTTTATTTGTCATGTTTAATTATCCTTTTGTTTATTACTATACGCATCCATTTAAAAATAGTTCCGTATTATTTTAATTATTTTTCTCTTTCTTTTTTGTATTCTATTTGCACTTCTTTTTCTTTATCTGATATATACTTAATTATTTTAATTAATAATTGGTCAGTTATTCCGTTTGTATTATCTGCCATCGCTCGTGTAATTAATGAATTTTGTACATCTCTAAACACTTTGTGTGATATCTTTAGTTTTATGTGCTTATACTTAATTTCTGACATACCTATTTATTCTATACTCCTTTACTTATTGTGTAATTTATTGTTATTCCGTAATAATCAGATGCAATCCTAATAATTTGTTTTACTTCTGATTTATTAAAGCCTTTGAAAGCGTCATATTTATTATTTAATAAACAATAATTATTTATTACTTCTCCTACTATATTTATATCTATTGCTTGGCTCATATTGTGTACTCCATTTTATATTGTGTAATCTGTTTAGCTTTCCTTATCTAGTTTCGTCACTGAGTATCCGTACTCAGAACCAACATAATTTATATGTTTTGTTGTTGTCATAGACCACCACCCAAGAGGCTTAATTGTTTGCGTTGCGTGGTCAATCTCTGCTACTTCTGTATCATAACTAAGTACGTGAGTTGATGATGCTTTTAAGTTCTGCTTGTATTTGTCAAATGTTCTCATATTGTGTAATCTCCTTTATTTGTTGAATTTATTTGTTTCTGTCAAGTTCCATTCTACTTGCCTTTCAAACTCTCGTTTCTGTGAATCCTCGGCTACTTTTGTTAATGTTGCAATCAGTGCGGGAATGTCTTCAAGCTTAAAGAATAAACTAGCCTCTGTTTTATGATCGGAAAAGTCTTTTTTTGGCACTCTGTCTATACTAACGATTAACTTGCTTTCATCTTCTAGTTGTCCGACTTGCATTTCCTTCCATGTAGATAAGCCGACACCATTCCAGCAACGTGCTTTTACTACCTTTCTATCAGTTCCAAAGCCTGATTCTATTTTTATTTTATTTACTTGTTCCATTGTTTTATCTCCTTGTTATATATACTATACTATCTTAATTGAATAAAGTTCCAATTTATTTAAATTAAATTAATCTTATTTCTGATTCATTTATATATTCTATAAACTCGCTTAAATTTTCATCTAGTGTGAAATCGTTGTCATACTCCCATTTATATTCTTCATAGAAACCCGCATTTGTTACACCACCTGCGAGTAGTTCCGAACCTCTTTTAATTAATGTAAAAATTGCCTCCTCTCCAAAACTACATCCATACTCACCAATATATTTATCTTGTACATTCATTTTAAAAACTCCTTTTATTTTGTTTATATATATCATACTAATAAGTATCAAGAAAGTTCCAAAAAACATTAAAAAATATTTAATATATATTGGGGGGTTTGTTGCAAAGGGTGTATTTCTAAGGTGTACAATATTTAAATATTATATAAATGTAGGCAGACACGTAGTATATAATGGTTACTTAATACGTCTATAACTCTGTAATTCGTGCGATATTACACAAGTGCGGTACTACTACAGACTACGTACGTGCGTGCGTTTATATATATATTCTACGAACGTGCACAATATTTGCGACGTTGTGTAATCTGAGCGAAGCACCTACCTACGTGCGTGCACATAATATATATATATTCTACAATATAAAAAATATTACACAATTTATTATTTTTACAGAATAATTTATTTTTAGATAAAATAAAATAATTCAAAATAAATGGAACTTTTACAGAACTATATAGTATAGTATATATGAACATGATGTTTCATAATAATAATAAAAACGAAAGGACTCATAATATGAGCAATTTACAAGTAGTTAATAATAATAGTAACATTACAGAATCTAACCTTAATCCTGAAATGGAGATAAATTCTACAATAGATGTATCTTCAGCAATCTCTCAAGGTTCTGAAGTATTAGAACAATCTAGAGAAGAAAACACAGCAGGTAAGATTAATCCATTCAGAGAAGTAACTAAAGTTCCTCAAGTAGATAAAGAAACAGGATATCACTTTGGTAAGTACAATATCTACTTTGAAGATGATAAGAAAAAATCTCTAGGTGAAGTATCTGAGCAATATCTGATAATAGATAATAAGACATTATCTAATAGGTTTGCTGAGGCTAGAAACAAAGTAGATGGTAAATGGAAACTACAGTCTATATGGTGCAACGGCTCACAGTTTAGGGAATCTTGGGTAAAGCCTCATACTAGCAGAGCACTAGCTAGTGTTGGAGCTACTCTTGAAGAAGTCTATGAAGTTACCAACAGTTATGATGGGAGCTTGAAGGCTGCTTTTATGAGATACGCTAGAATACTAGAATGTGAAAACGGCTGGATATCTAAGAATCTTACTAACTCTATCTCCTTTGCTCATAGGCAAAGTAATATTGATTGGGATAGTCAGGTTATTGCTTTTGCTAAAGCGATGGTAGGTAAAGGTAGTGATACATTTATGAATACTATGGAGGCTAATATTAATAAGTTAGCTATTGATGTAGATGAAGATATGTTAGCTCTTTACAGAAATAAGTATCTTGGTGTTAAAGCTCTAGGTGATGGCGTCTACGGTCAGATGATGACTAAATACTTTGCTGATGGTAATAAGACATTATTTGGTTTAGCTCAGGCTGGAACTTATATCACTACCCATAGAGATAAAGTTAAAAAAGCTGACTTTGATAATAACGGTAAGATTGTAGATAGTTGCATAGCTTTTGCAAATGATATATTATCTCCTGAAATTAAAGTAGATGAGAATCAATACACATTAGACTTAAACTCAGCTAACTAGTACCTATCCTCACATGGCTGGAGTTATCTCTGTATAGCTCCAGCTACCCACCTTAAAATTCAATCCTACAATAAATAAAAAACTGCGACGTAATTTATTTTTGCGACGTCATAGATATGGATAGCTTTAGCTATACATTATTAGTTAATCTTTTATAAATAGGATAGCTTTAGCTATACCTTATTATTTTTGCTTTTTTCAACCCAAGAAACCTAATCTCAAAAGGGTTAAGGGGGGTATCCCTGTATATAAAAAGAGAAAGACACATACTAAAATATTTTTTTTAAAATTTTCTGAAGTTTACTATGGTGTTATCTAGGATCTATTGCGGGGCGGGTACTATATAAAAAAAGCGGGTACTATATATACTACTTACTATATACTATATATACTATATACTATATATATATAATATATATTATATATAATATATATATAACAGATACTATATACTATATATACTATATACTATATATACTATAGTACTACTATAAATCCAACGGACTAAATAAAGGGGGGATAGATAATATTATTATATATAGTTGCAGTTTGTCAAGTTTTTATTAAATTTAAATATGGATAGAGAGATAACAATGCTTGAGAAAGCAATATACGGTGATTACGAGATAAAAGACATCTATACTAACCTAGAGCGGTGTAGAGAAATATCAAATGAATTAAAAATACTAGACATCATAGAGCCGTCTGGTAGAAACGTAGGATTGATCGCAGAGCTAGTATATCGAATGAATAATATGCCAGAGCTACAAATAATAGAAATGGACGAATATAACCTTAACCAACCCAACTAGCTTGGCGTTACAGCGTACAGTCAAAGGTGTTGTCCATTATGCTTACGAAAGTAAAGAAGAGTTCCGTACAGCACATCCTACAGAGCCTATCGTAAAGAATTGGAAAGAAGCTGAAGAGAATCAGTGGTGTCACTCAGATGACGGTAAGATAGTTCAAGTCCTTAAAAAAGGATATATGAAAGGGAATAACACAACAGATGGGTATATCCGTACAATCATTGGTATGTTTAATGTAAAAAAGAAAACAAAGCTTCATGGGACAATAAAAGATTCTATCTATAGATTTGTAAAAAAGAATAGTTATGACTCCAGAGTAAAAGGCGGCATGACTAGAGAAAAGAGAATGTTTTCTAAATACATTGCAATGGGCTTAGATCCTGAGAGTGCTTATATGAAAGCATATCCCAAGACAACAGATGCAGAAGCAGCTAAACGAAAATCAACATTACTACTTAAGAGCAAAACAGTGAGGAATCAAGTGGATAAAGAAATAGAAGAGTTAATGGCAGACGTAGGTATTACAAAAAGATACTTATTAGAAAGCACAAAGAGCGTTGTCGATAAAGTTGAAGTAAGAGATGGCGATAAACTAAGAGCACTAGAAACATTAATGAAGATATCGGGAATGCTTAATACAGATAAGAAGTCCGAGTCTATTGCACTGATACAAGAGTTTACTGGATTCAGTAAAGAGAAGTTACAAGCATTTGAGCAAGGGATGTTAACAGGTAAGAAAAAGGAACTAACAAGTGGTAATACAAGCAGTAGTAGTTAATGATAGGTATTGGAATACACAGACTAGCTCTGTTTGGAGCTATACAGTACCTAAATCAATCAAACTAGGTAATAATCGATATAACATAGCATTTACAACAAAAGAGTCCGTTAAACGTAAATAATGGATAATTTTAATATTAATCCATCCCCATCTGAAATGAAAGAGCGGGATGAAGTACTAGCAAAGTCCTATAAAAGTCTTATTTACTTTGGCAGAGCCTTCTTACCAAATGACTTTCTTAAAAAGTCTAAGTCACCAGAGTTCCATTTTGATGTAGCAAATAAATTAATATCCTCTAAACCCGGTAGTCGTAGCTGTATCATTATGCCTAGAGGGTTTGGTAAGTCTATCCTATCAAAAGCAGCCATTATGCATAAGCTTGTGTTTGCTCAAGATGATGAGCAGCACTTCATTGCATGGGTATCCGAAGAGCAAAGTCAGTCTATTGACCACTTAAAGTATTTACGCAATCATTTTGAAATGAATAAACGTCTTCGGTACTACTTTGGTAATTTAGATGGAGGTGCAGCGGGAAAGCGTTGGACAGAAAAAGATATCGTAACACCTAAAGGAGACAGGCTAATAGCAAAAGGTACTTCACAGAGACTTAGAGGTCGTGCAGAAGTAGATGTTCGTTATACTGGTATCATCTTAGATGACTTTGAATCAGAACTCAATACTAAAACACCAGAACGTAGAGCAGATATTAAGAAATGGATCGTATCAACAGTATATCCCGCACTAGAGGAAACTCCGGGAAGAGAAGGTTGGATATGGTTAGCGGGAACGATAGTTCATTTTGATAGCTTTTTGCAAGCGGTAGTAGACGGAAACAAAAAAGCTCAAGACGAAGGTAGAACATATCCTTGGGCGGTTACTTTTAAAAGAGCAATAGAAGATGGTAAGTCTATTTGGAAAGATCAATTCTCTTTAAAGAAGTTAGCAGCAAAGAAAAGAGAGTTTATCGAAGCTGGTCTTGTCAATAAGTTTGCACAAGAATACATGAATGATGCGAGGGATATCTCTAATGCAGCGTTTAAAATAGATCGAATACAATACTTTAGTGGTAAGGTAGAAAATAGAAGCAAGTTCAACTACCTGATAGACGGTGAAGACGCTATTCCAATAAACATTTACTTAGGAGTAGATTTAGCAGCAACAGCATCGGAAACATCTGACTTTCAAGTTATACTTGTAATGGCGATTGATTCTAATAAAAATAGATATGTCTTAGAGTATTTCAGAGAAAGAATACCTACATTCGATGTCCCAAAAGAAATTATAAGATTAGCAAATAAATATACACCAGTAAGGAGAGTCACAATAGAAACCGTAGCGGCACAAGAAATGGTTAGAGATATGGTAACAAGAATGTCTGCTACTGAAAAAAGACTGATGCCCGGAATCTTTAAAGGTGTTAAACCACCTGCTAGAATTAAAAAGCAAGATAGACTTGAGACAAGCTTAGGTGTTATTGTTAATTCTAAAAAGTTATACATAAGAAGAGAAATGACAGAATTAGTAGATGAGTTCTTTGAGCACCCAAAGCCTAGAAATGATGATGTAATGGATGCTTTATATTATGCAGACTACTTTGCCAAAGCTCCTAAAAGCACAAGAACTAAACGAGAATCATTACTAGAAGATGATTTACATCCAGTTAGAAAACTTAAAAAAAGAGCTTATAATTGGATGACTGGTTCAACCACGTAATAAAATATTATTTGTCTTTTGTTTATGTATAACTTATATTTAAATTCAAATCCACATGCCACGATATTCTAAAAGATCAAAAAAGAGATTAGCATCCTGTGATGAGCGTTTGCAGGAAGTATTTAATGAAGTAATCAAACATGTAGATTGCTCTGTCCTCGAGGGGCATAGGAGCAAAGAAAGGCAAAATAAATTATATGATGAAGGTCGTACAAAAGTTAAGTATCCTGACGGTAGGCACAATACTAATCCTTCTAAAGCCGCAGACGTTACCCCTTATCCTGTGGACTGGGAAGACAGAGAAAGGCAGACTTTATTCGCTGGCTTTGTTATCGGCATTGCTCGTGGGATGGGCTACCGCATAAGATGGGGCGGAGACTGGGATATGGATTTTCAAGTAATGGATAACCGTTTCGACGATTTTCCTCATTTTGAAATAAGAGATAAGTAATGCCAAATACGACAGATACAGTAAAAGCAATTTTAACTCCCGGTGAATTTGTGATTCGCAAAGAAGCTGTGGACATGATAGGAGTTCCCACATTGGAAAAATTAAACGATATGCCTGAAGCAGGTGGTCATTCTGAAATAGATAGACTGATTGCACAGGCTACATTAAAAAATATGACTGGCATGTATGGTGGCGGTATGGTTAATGCAGAACAGTATGGTACTGGAGGTATGGTTAATCAATATCAAGATGGTGGGCAGGCTATGTCTAACTTAAAACCAATTCCTGATAATAACCCCGGACTTGCTAAACTACCTGAAGATGTTAGAAATAAAATGGGTTACATGCAAAATGGTGGATTAATGGAAATGATGCATGGTGGTAAAGCTAAAAAGAAAAAAGAAATGTATGGCTATCAAGATGGCGGACAAGCTTATAGTCAAGCTCTTTATAATACCCCATTAGAAAATTCATTTGCACAAGCCTCAGAACCCGGTTTATTTGACGTTGGTTCAATATTGTCTGTATCTGCCGATCAAGTTGGCGGTGAAGGTGGCAGAAGGTACTACTTAGGTGAAGGTCAAAGTAAGATGTTAAACATGGCTAGAAAAAAAGCTTCTATGAGAGCTAGGCAAAAAATGGCTTCTACCCCTCAAGATTCAATACCTGCGGCATTAGTTGAGTCTTATTTTGAACAAGCTCCTGAAAAAGAAAAAGGCGGTTTCCTTAAAAAACTTTTAGGTATGCAGGATGGCGGTGCAGTTCAAGATGATGCTCAAGTTCAAGCTATGATGCAGCAACAAGCTATGATGCAGCAAGAGCAGCCTAGTCCGTTTGTACCATTTGACCAAAGACCTCCAAGCTCTGGCGATACGATGTCATCAATACCAATGGGTATGCAGCAAGGTGATTATATGAAATCGTTAAGGGGTGAGTTAGAAATGGAAAACGAAGAGTTAACTAGGGATAAAATGCAAAACTTTTTAGAAAGATTAAGATTAGATTCTTTATCAGAAAAACTAAGACTGGATTCTTCATCCGAAAGAATAGAAAGAAGTCCTCAAGACTCTATGTATTATAGAAATACACCACAGCAAGACTATTTTATGAATAAGTACAGAGAAGAAATGATAAATCCTAATTACTTTCCAGAAGGTAATTAATGGATCAAGACCCTCGAGCATTACAAAACGAAGAGTTATATCGCCAATGGCGTGACGCTCGTTCTGAGTGGGACACTGAAGCTAGAAAAGATATAGACTTTTATCTTGGTAATCATTTTACTGCGGAAGAGTCAGATGAGTTATCTCAACGCAATCAAGCGGATATACCTATGGATAGGGTATCGGCTGCAATAGAAAAATTTAAAGCAGTATTAACATCTAGACCACCAGCATTTACAATAACTCCTAGAGAAGATTCCGATGTGCAAGTAGCTACATTATGGAGAACTATCATGGGTTATGTTTGGCAAAAATCAGATGGTGACTGGCAAATGAAACAAGCGATACAAGATTATGCTACTACTGGTATGGGTTATCTATATGCTTACATTGATAGAGAATCAGATTTCGGTAGAGGTGATGTCAAGTTTACTTACCTCGACCCTTTTAGGGTATACGCATCTCCAAGCTCAAGAGATCGTTGGTTCGGTGATTCGGATGGTCTTATCCTTTCTACCATTCTTACCGGTGAACAAGTCGTCAACCTCTACCCTGAATTAAATGATACAGTAGATCCAAATACTGGTGAAGAGATACCGGGTATTATTCGTGATATATCTGGGTTTACTTACGACGACGAAGATTATCCATCTTCACAAAATACAAACTCAATGAATGTGTTTACACCAGCGGAAGTAAAAGATAAAGATTATTTTCAAGTAAAGAAGTATCAAATATTAGAACGCTTTTATAAAATAAAAGTTCCTTTTTATCGTATTATTAATATGCAAAATCAAGAAGAGGAGATACTCTCTCAAGAAGAATACGCTAAGATGATGAGTGAAAATGCAGAAGCATTTGAAATAGGTGCTTACACAGCAATCGAGGTTTTACAAACAAGAATAAAAGTATGTGCTACGTTAGGTGAAATTGTTTTATATGAACAAGTTTTAAATACAGATGAATATCCTATAGTCCCGCTACCGAATATTTGGACAGGTACTCCTTACCCCAAAAGCGATATATCTAGAGCTAGACCAATGCAGAGATTGTTAAACAAGCTATGGTCTTTAGCCCTTTCACATGCCCAAGCGTCAGCGGGACTTAAGTTATTAGTACCATTAGGTAGTGTAGATGATATTGACCAATTAGAAAAAGACTGGGCTAATCCAAATGCGGTAATCGAAGTTGATTCATCACAAGGTGAACCACATTATCCATCTCCTCAACCATTAGCTGGAGAGTTCTACAGATTAATACAGCAGTCGGAATTTTATATAGATTTTATTTTTGGATTACCAGAGATGATGCATGGCTTTGCAGATAAAGCTCCAGAGACACATAAAGCAACGGAAAGAATGATTGCTTTAGGAAGTGAAAGACCTAAATCTAAATTAAGAGATGTTGAATTTAGTATTAACAAACTTGGTAAAGTTCTTTATAATTTATCAAAGGGTCATTACACGTATAAAAAGATTTTCAGATTAGCACAACCTAACAATAATATTACTGAAGTTATGGCTAACTTTTATACAGATGTTAGCGGTGCAATTTTAGATTTAAAGAAAGATAGACACATTTTAGATCAACATGATATTAGAATTGAATCAGGTTCTACTATGCCTTCTAGTAAATATGCAGAACTTGCTGTATATCTTGAGGCATTCCAGATGGGTATCGTGGATCGTTATGAGGTTCTTAAGAAGAATCCAGAAATATTTGACAAGGAAGGTATTATGCGTAGGACTGAAGAGAAGCAATTAATGCAGCAGCAAATGCAAGCTATGTCAGAACAAATAAAGAATTTGCAAGGTGACTTGCAGACAGCCCAAAGAGAGTCTGTCAGCGATAGAAAAAGAGTTGAAGTCGAAAAGTTTAAATCTAGACTTAGCGAAGTCAATTCTGAATCTAAAGCAGATAGAAGGGTAACACGTAGTAAACTAGAAAACGAGGTGAAGCTCGAGGTGGAGAAATTGGCAAGCAATCTGAAAGATGTTCAGAGAGAAGCCAGTTCCACTCCAAAAGCCTAAGAGACATCTAAGGAGAGTATATGTCTACATTAGAACAACAGGAAGCAAGTATCGAAAGCGGAATACAAGGTGGTAATGAATCATTCGTGGAAGATATCGTCAATGAACAGTCTATCTCACAAGAGGTAGATGCAAATCAACAGGAGTTTCAAGAACAAGCCCCTGCTGTAGATTATGAAGCAGAGTCAAAAAAGTTTCAGTCTATGTATGATCGGTCACAAGCCGAAAATTCTAAACTGCAACAAGGTGCTCAATTACTTCAACTACTAGAGCAGCGACCTGATCTTGTAAGAACTCTTGAAAACGGTATAGCTAATCCACAAGGTCAAAACCAGAGCACTCAAGAAGTAGCTCCCGCAGTAGATGACTTTAATCCTTGGGAAGCCTATGATGATAAAACTGACTCAGGTAAATTTGTTGATCAAAAAATCACAAGTAAAGTTGATCGGTTAGTATCTGAAAGGTTAGCCCAGCAACAGCAACAGATGCAGGCTGAAATGCAACTGCAAAATACAGTTGGTGAGTTACGCAGAAGTTATAAGATGTCAGATAATGACATTCAAGACTTTATGCAGTTCACTACTAAACCAAAAGAGCAAGTAGGTTTAAATAACCTAGTAAAACTCTGGCAGATGCAAAACGGTAATTCTGTTGCTAATAACGATACAATGGAAGCGGTAAACGCAGCAAAACAAGCACCTAGAACTGCTGGTGTCTTACAAGGACAAGCTCCACAATCCCCTAGGACGGATTCGGATAAAGTCTTTGAAAGTATCATGGGAACAGGTGCTGGAGCAGCTTTACCATAATAATAACAACACATACTAAGAGGTATATAAATGGCAATATCATATAATACTGGATCTTTAAAGTCCAGCGATATTACTGCTCAAACTTCTGATGCAGGTGTAGGACA
>JGI24004J15324_10000734_pt1 | contig 13163 bp, 11 predicted proteins | sample LinPmetageLP32_FD_15324 | JGI IMG/M metagenome (IMG submission 15324)
TTCAAATTAGGGGTGGGTAAAATTTTTAGAAATTTAATACACAATAATCTGGTTGTACAGTCATTGTAATTTCTTGAGCAGCATTTTCAGTATCCCAATTAAAATCTCCAAATGAAGCGTTTGTAATCATTGCTCCTTTGATAATCCATTCTGAAACGATATCACCTACAGGTCCTAGTACATTAATTGTAAGATCTTTTTTATAGAAATCACTATAACCATCTCTACCAGTTACTGATTCGTGGTGTAATCTAACCCATTCCATTACTGATTGTGCACCAGATGGAGTAATAGGATCAAATAATGTAAATTCAATTGTACCCCATTTTGTTTTGCCTTTTACATATCTTTCAACATTAATGTGATTCAAAGGTACTGTTCCTTGTTCTACAGTTACAGCTCCTACACCTTTCATAATGTAAGCTGGGAATCCATCCACAAAACAAATAAATCTATTCTTTTGTTTTGGTTCAAATGCTGTGAAAAATATTTCGTTTGGGTTTAATACTGCCATTTTATTTTCTTATTTTATTATAAATATTTATCTTTTTAGTTTTTATGCTGGGAATGTTGCTCCAGTTGGTAGTACATTGAAATCTAGTAAAATAAATTCAGCTGTTCTAGTTGGTTGTAAGAATATTTGTCCTATTAACTCATTTCTATCTATTACATCTGGTGTATTATTTTGTTCATCCATTACTACTTTAAAAGCATACAATCCTTGTCTTTGTTGAACACTTTCTAAATATGGATTTACTTGTGTTAAAAAGTTTTGTCTTGTTGCAATTGTATTTTGTTCAAATACTAAATTATCAGCAATTTGAGAAATATAATCCTTAAGTGTAATTAATAATCTACGTACATTTACTCTATCTAGAGCCGATGCTGCTTTTTGTAGCGTTTTTTGACCAAATACTACAACCCCTTGTTGTGGGAATGTTGCGATTGGGTTTATATTAGCTTCATATAAAGTATCTCTATTTGTAGATGTTAATTTTCTTTCAGCTCTAACAACTTGTCCCATTCCTCCTCTAGTAATACCTGCTGGTGCAAACCATGGATCACTTGAAGCATCTGTAAACGCGTATACACCTGGTATAAATGTAGATGCTGGTATATAAACTAATTGTCCTGAATTTGGATCAATTGTTTGTAGCCAAGGCCAATATGTTGCTGTGTAGCTATTATCAATTCCACCTACTTGATTTACTACAGTATTTATTGGTTGGTTATAACTTACTAAATCAATTACTGCAATACTATCACCTCGTTGAATTGAAGTATTCATTAAACTAGAAATTTGTGATGCATGTGTTTGATTTGTTAAACCTGGTGTTGAAATTACATTATATTGGTAATCATCTTGATTAGCCATTAATGCAATTGCATTAGTGTAATCAGATCCTACTAATCCTTGTGAATCAGTAGCATTAATATTTTGATAAAAATTAGCTACTCTATTTACTGGTATATTTGATCCCAAAGCTCCATCAAATGAACCTGATCCTAATTGAGGTAAGGATGCTGTAAATTCATTTTTTGCTATACCATTATTTTCAAAATAACGTGGAGTAGGTGAATTTACTGTTTTTACTCTAACATAACTAGAAACTTGTGGAAAAGATCCTGATTCTTGTAAAAAAGTATCTGTTCCTTCTGTTATTAAAGTAGTTGAAATATCACCAATTGCTCTTGAAATATAATTTGAAGCAAATGGATCTAATGAAAGATTATTAAAAGATTCTAATACTACAGGACGATTTGTATCATCATTACCACGTCTAATTGCTAATGAAAATACTCCTGAGGAAGTATTAACACTTGTAATTTGCCATCTTAAGTTTTGGGCTGATCCACTAACTAATGCTCCACCTGCTAATTGAGTACCTGAAGTATCTGATCCCACAGGAAATGTATTGTTCATTACTCTACCCTCTGAGATTGTTTCTAGCTCAAATGCTCTTTTGTTTTCTATCATTGCATCAGTTAAGATGAATGTAGGTGCTACAGCTGGTGAACCAATGCCGCCCGCTGCTATACTTACTGTATTTCCTGTAGCATAACCAGTTCCATCTTGTACTATTTGTACAGAAGATATTTCTGTTAATACGTTAGCTTGACCAATAGTAAAGGTTAAATCACCCGTTACTGTTCCTAATGTTGTAAGGGCAGTTAATGTTGCTGCTGTTATTGTAACAGTTTCTCCTGGTGCATATAAAGTTCCTTCTGCTACTACTGTTATTGTAGTAATAACACTACCTGCTGATGTTATTGTTACTGTTGCTCCTGTACCCGCAGATGTAGTAATATCTTGGGCAGCCGTAGTCGCATCTAATGTTGTAGTAGGTGCACTACCTACAATTGCTAAAGTAGTAGTTTTAATTAATATTCCATTTGAATTACTAGTTGTTACATTTGCTGTAGCGCCCGATCCACCTCCAGTATCTGTTACTAAAGCTACATTAGAATATGTTGCAGGGGCTGCTGATCCACTACCTTGATTTGCTTGTAATCCGCTAAATATATTACCTACTAAACCAGACGTTGTTGATTCTATATTATTTTGAATTGTAGTTGAAGTTGCAGAGCTCCAATTTGCACTTGACCCAGAGGCTACTCTTGTTATTAATAGAGAATTACCACCATTTTGAAAATATTGATTTGCTGCTATAGAAGTAAGATAAGTGTATTCACCTGATCCACTTTGTAAAGCACCACCAAAAATTGCTTGGTACGAACTAAAAGAACTAATCAAAGTTGGTCTTTCTACTGGACCTAAAGCTGTAGGGCCTATAAGTGCTGCACCCCTTTCAACTGGTTGTGAGGTAACAAAGGATTGATCATTTTCTCTTGCTAGTACACCTGGAGATATTAATGTTTCTGCCATTTTATTTTCTTATTTTAATATTGTTTTATTATAAATATTAGAAACCCCTTCAAAAAACTATTTTGTTAAAGTAAATTCTCCAGTTTCTAAGTCAATATTTCCTTCACCATACTTATCTTGTAGTTCCTTAGCAGTTTTATTAGATTTTTCTTGTAAATCTGCTAATCCGTCTAAAATTGAACTTCTTTGACCTTCTAATATTGCTTTTTGAATATCAACATTACCTAAATTAAAAGTAATTTGATTTTGATTTTGTTGATAACCTCTAAGAACTTTTAGTTCTTCTTTTGATAACTTAATTGTTTTGCTCATTTTGTTTTTGTTTATAAATATTAATAATTGTTTTTAACTACCATAATTCTTCATAATTTATATTAACATAATTTGAACTTTTATATTCTTCTATTAAATTAATAAAATTATTTTTATAACTATACCCTATTTTTTTAATTTTAGGTAAAGGTATTAATTTTTTTGTTTCTTTAATTTTTATAACTTTATCATTAACTATAAAATTAAATCCTTTAGATTTATTATTATATATTAAAGCTTTAGAACTGTGGGGTAAAGGATGTACAGTAGAATGAGTTGTATCATTTTGTATTAAAATTTTAAAATCATCATGTTTACTACAATTTAACATATCAGGTTCTTCGAATTTAATTAAATCCTGTATTTCGTCTTTAAAAGTTACATAATGAAAATTTTTAATAATATCACCAAAATATTCTTCTGCATCTCTATAAAGTATAGTTTTACCTTCTTTATTATAATAACCCTTTATATATTTCTTTTTTGAAAATAAAGGTAAAACTCTTTGTAGATTTTTTTTACTGAATATATTAAATAATAAACTAGGGAATCTAAAATTATTTTTTACCCTGTTATCTACAACTTTACTACTTAATAAAGGTACTGGTTTTTGTATTGCCTCTATTATATTATCTGTAATTTGAATATCATAATTAATAAAAGTGTAATAATCAAAGTCTAAAGATAAACCTAAATTACCTGCTAGTAAAATTTGGTTTAAAGAAGTCCAACCAAAATCAAAAAGAACATTAATAGCTTTATATGTTTTTTCAAAATCTATTTTCATCCAATGTATCATACCTCTATCAGGCCAATGTAATATTGGATTACTTTTATCATAAATAAAATAATCAACCTTATCTTGAATAGTTTGATTTACAGGAATATGAGATACTACTAAAATTTTAAATTTTTGGTTTTTTAAAATTTTTATATTTTTTTCTAAAACAGAAATTTTTTCTTCTGTATTACAATGACACTGGATTATTATTAAATTTTTATTTGTCATAACAAGCTATATAAGGTGTAATATCTTTATTTGCATCATATTTAACAATTGATTCATATTCAATATAATTAGTATCAGAATTACTTTTAAACCAATCCCCATTTTTAGTTTTAATTTGGTTAAACATTTCTTGTTCTGACTTATATAGTCTAAGTAGTTGATTTTTAGTATCCAAATAATTTTGGTTTATTTTTTTACTTGATTTATTAAAAATATAAAAATTTTGGGTTTCATTTTTAACGGCATCAAAAGCTAATTTATGTTGTGGGTGACCATATTCACCAATGGGATTGTGGGTTACTATTTTTTTCCAATTTTTACAACTAATTATATCTTTTAAATTAAAATTTTGAGTTGGATTTAATGTATCTTCATAATCAAGCATTTCCCAAGAATTAACATTTAACTTTTTCATTACTTTTTTAAATTCTTTACTCCTAATTTTGTTTGATTTATTAGTAAGACAAAGTACTTTATATTCAGAACCATATTTAATTAATTCTATACTCCCAAATATTACCTCATCATCTGGGTGAGCTACTATCATTAGTTTAGTTGATGTATAATCGTTAAATGCACAGTTTAATACTGTTGAACTTTTAGCTAAAATTGAGGGGTCAGGACCATGTACAAAATAAGGTTCAAGAGTATTTTTATCGTACATTACATCAAAACCCTGTTTTAAAAAATAGGAATTAACTAAAGTTTCATCTTTTGAACTATAATAATTATTCCAAGTAATAGGTAAGTCTAATGTTTTATTTTCTTCCCATAATATACAATTTGCTACTCTTTCTTCTGAAAATGCGTTATCATCTACATAAATTTTTATATTGTAACTATTTAAATAATGATTCCAACTAAGACATTTATTAAAAAAATCTTTACTATTTACATCATAAAAATAAAAACCAGTTGCTATTATTTTATTATTTGGATTTCTTGGAATATGATTATATACACCTGTTAATTCTGATCCATATTCTCCTTCTAATCTTATATTATTATGTATTTTCCAATTTGAAATATTATTATGAAAATACTTCATAAATAAGGGATAATCTTCTAATTTATTTAAATATTTTAATGATTTATCTATATGTTCAGTAACAAAAGCATCTCCATCTATCCAAGCAAATTTATCAAAATTTTCATTTAAAGAATCTAAATTAGCTAAATATTTAGCAAAATAAACAGAATAATCTTTATTAATTAAGTCTGGTTCTTTACTATTTAGTTCTTTTAAATGTTTAGGGAAATAATTAATTCTTTTATTAATAACATTAGGAAGATTAATATTAGAGTCACAATTAAAACCATATACTATAAGTTTATATTTAGAATATTTTAATAAACTTTTAGCAAGTACCTCAATCATTAATAAATAATTTTGATCTCCTCCTGTTATCCAAACAAATTTTTTATCCATTAAGTAAAAATTTTATTTTTTATTCTTTAAATAATTTATTACACTAGTATAAACTTGTTTAACAGTTATTGATTTTTGGGCTATATGTTGTTTTTCTGTGCCTTGATATTCAGGATCCCAATCCCAATCTCCAGCATCAAACACATAATGAGGGTTTGACCATATATTATTATTTACTGAGTGGTTTTCTATTTTGGTTAAATTATTAGTAAATTCATACCCATAAGGAATAAAATTATTAATCATTATAGTATGTTTATTTAAAGCCCAATTTACCCAAGATAAACCAGATCCTAACCCAATAAATACTTCTGCGTGATGCATGTAATTCCATGTAGTAAGCCAATTTAATTCTTTTTTATTTATAATATTTTTACCTTCAAATCCTTCATAAGATAAATTAACTACTTTATACCCTTTTTTACTTAATTTAATAGCTAATTCTTTCCAATTTTCATAGGGCCATTCTTTTATCCCAGCTGTTGATCTAGGACCTATACAAATGTATTTTTCTTTTATTGGTCTTTTGCTAGGTTTAAAATCTAAACCATGATTTAATTCCCTATAAGGAACATTCAAAATATCCGTTATTGCTTTTATTAAGGGGATTGTATTAGCTTGAATGGGATTCTTTAAACCATTATCCCATTTTCCATTAGTTTTAAACCATCCTATTTTATATTGAACGTATGCCTTATAAGAAGTATCTGGCTTTATAAACTTAATATCTTTGTATACTTCTAATTTTTTAAACCATTCATTATGGAATGAACTAACACATACTCTACAATTATATATTTTTTGAAACTCTAACACATGAGGCATCCAAGCTAAAGTATCACCTACAGATTTAGAATCAAAACTAATTTTAACTTTTTTACCTTCTACATTAAATTTATGTACTATTTCACCATCTATTTTAATTATCCAAGGAATATAGTATTCTTTATTACATTTAGTCCACATACCATTTTTAATAATAGCTGAGTGTTCTATTTGATTATTAAATCCATTAATAAATTCTACTTTATATTCTTTAAGTTGGGAGCCTACTATTTCTACCTTAGGTCCTTTATCAAAATCTAGTTCAATTCTGTTAGGTGGTAAATTATTAACAAAATTAGTTATTTCTTTATTTGCTATTTTGGCAGCATTTTCCCAAGTAAATTGTTTAGTTATTTCTTTAGATTCTTTTAACGCTATTTTTTTATACTTTTTATAATTTACATAAGCATCTCTCATTACTTTTTTTAAATCCTCAAAATCAGGCTCATAAAATTCCCCAGATAGTTCAGATTGTGAATATGGAACATATTCTCCACCTATAGCTGGAGTTGTTCCTTTAATTTTTACTGGGAGTCCTTTTCCTTCAGCAAATTCCAGTTGTGCGCTACAATTAGAATAAATAGAAGGAGTACCACAAGCCATAGCTTCAATTAAGGGTAAATTCCATCCTTCTGCTCTTGCACAAGATAAAAATACATGACCTTTTTGTAAATATTTAATGTATTCTTCTCTAGTGGGAAATTGTTTTATTTTTAATCTAGAGTCTTCTAAATTATAATGTTTTAATCTTTCTTCTGTGCTTTTAAATCCATCTTTAGCAAAAACATTATCAACAGATAATACTAAATCTACAGGTTCATCCTTTCCAAATTCTTGTAAAAATGCTTCTATTATTTCTTTAGTTGATTTTCTATAATCCCATCTACCAAATATTAAAAATTTAAATCTATCATCTTCGTATTCAGGGAGCATAGCTTTATTATTAGGATAAAAAATATTACTATTTACTGCTTCTGGTATTACTTTGACTTTATTAGGGTCCATTCCTTGTTCTATACTACAGTTTCTTTGCCAATTAGAAGCAACCCATATTTGATCACATAATTCTAATCTATCATAAAAAGATTTTGGGTATCTTGTTGTTTCCCATACTGTATATGCTATTTTAGGACCATCATATTTTTGATAAAAAAAGTGATGATCTACTTCTGCTAATATAATATTAACATCATGTTTAAAAATATTAGGATAATTTTTATATATAGGTTGAGAAGTAAGTATGTTTCCAAACCCACCTTCCCATAAAGATTGTTCTACTAACAATTTTTTATCTATATCATCTATATATTGTTCTTTATTATGACATTCATCATTATAACCTTCCCAAGATTTACCAATAGTAAAATTTTTTACTTTTACAGGATTTAATTTAGATAACCCCCTAAAAAATTCTCTTGTATGATTATTGTATCCTGTAGGACCTACATATGAACCATGTGCGTATACTTTAATTTTTGATTTTTCCATTTACCCCAAATTTGCTAAATTTATACCATAATCTTTCGTGAAAAAAATATAGTAACATTTTTGTTATTACTTCTATTCCTCCTATTGTTAGTCCTAATTCCCATGATCCAGTTATAATACCTGAGAGTATTATTGTGTCTATAGTACCTACAATTCTCCATGATATTGTTTTTGCAATGTGTCTTTTATAACTTACCATCTTTTCTCATTTTAGCTCTAATTTTAGTAGCAGATATTTCTTTTATATCTTCAGGAGGTATATGTTCAATAACATCATATCCAACTCCTCTTCCATAATTTATTGACTCAACATCAGGTATTTTGATAATTTTAATTCTACCTTCATTAAGTAAATCTGCTAATTCTTTAGATAAATTTAACATTACTTCATCAGAGGTCCAAGGTTGTTTTTCATTTGGTTCTATATCTCTAATGCAAATTAATACGTTTTTTCCGTTATTTAAACGTTGATCTATTAACCAACGATGTCCTTGGTGCCATGGTTGCCAACGACCAATAAACATTGAATACTTTTTACTCATATCTGATTTACTATTTTTTGTAAAGATTCTTTAGGTGTGTCTTTTGTAGTATCTATACTAATAAAATTATCTTGAGGAGCAATATATGCAATTGCTTTCCAATGGTCACGTTCTCTTGCTTCAGTTGTATGAACGTATATTTCTTTTATATTATCACCTAACAGAGTTTTAAAATCTTCTCTTTGATCTAAATAAGGTGCTACTAAAGATACAATAACATCATTTCCTTGATTATGCAAATAATGAGCAATGCGTTGAGCTGTGCCTACATTTTCAACTCTACCCTTAATAGAATAGTCTTTATTAGAAAATAAATCTCTCATATCATCCCCATCTATTCTATAAGCATTTGGAAAGTGATTTTGTTGTAGTAAATCTGCTAAAACAGTTTTACCAGCACAGGGTTGACCTGTTAACCAATATATCATTTTTGATTATTTATAGAAGTTATGATTTTATTTGTATCAAATACTTCATTTAAATCATTATAAGGTATTGTACTAATATCTTCAGATAACCCAAAAGGGTTATATATCGCTTGTAAAAGATTTGGTTCTTTTGTAAACTTTTCAGCTTTAATGTTGTCATGTAATTTATACCCAAATATTTCAGGTTTAGTACTTGACCAACATACTGTTGATTTTTTATTTAGAGCTACCGCTAAATGTTGAGCAAAACTATCAATTAATAATCTTTTATCCGATTGTTGTAATAATATAGCTATGCTTCTATGCCCATCTAAAGCTTGCATGGTATCGGGATAAATCTTTTGGTCTTCTCTTTTTATATGAATAATAGTATAATCATTTTTATAATGTTCTATTAATTCTAATATTGTTGGATCTGGTATGTCTCTTGTCCATGCATATTGGTAACCTAACCCAGCAGGACCACCGTTAACTTGCATGGCTAGTATAGGTTTATCTGTTGTATAATAGGGTTTAAAATAATCTATTTCAGGTTGAGATAAATAAATTTTAGGTTGTTCATTATTATATTTTAAACCATATATTTTACACCAAGTTTTAAATAAATGAATAGGTTTTTCAAGTATAAAATCACCATCTCTATAAGGATCAGAAACAAATATTTTGCAATCTTTGTCTTTTATATGTTTTAAATATAACCCATTAACTTGATTCATAGTATGAACTTCATCTACGTGAGGATTATTTAAAAAAACATCTGGGTATGCTGTTACTACTATAAGAAAAGAATTCTTATATCTTTTTTTAATAACTTCAACCATAGCGGTTGACATAATACTTTTACCTAGACCACCGTCTATTTGAAATATAATATTCATTTATAACTATTTTTATGTTAAAACTAATATACGTAACTTATTTAAATACTCCTAATTATTTTACCAAGGGATACCATTTGTTTCAGTTACAGCAGCTGATGCTGAGATTGATATAGCAATAGAAGCAGAACAAAGGGTTTCTATGGCTGATGTGTCTATGTCTGCGGATCCTGTTACCCAAGCTAAAACTGTTCCTTCTGTTAAGCTATCATAGGAGATAAATCCTTCATCTGATGCACTACCAGTAATAGTAAGATATCCTATTTCTCTTGATCCATACCCATTATCTTCTGATTCACAAGCATATGTTATTTTATTAACTACTCCTGTTGATATTGTTCTTTCAAGATCGTAAATTTTCCAAGTATATATCATTTGTATTTTATTATAAATATATTAATTTTTATTTAAATTGACTTTTATAGTTAGTTATTTCTTCTTCATTTTTCAATGTTTCAACTCCCTTCCATGCTTTAATAGCTGCTTTATCTTTTCTAGTTCCAACAACTAATATATTAAACTTTCCAGGGTCTGATGTTGTTATTTTTACTTTAGTAGCACTTATATTTACTATACCAAATGCTCTACCTAAATTATCTACAGGATTAATCCATACTTGAGAATTTTCATTTAAATATCTATAATATTCTGGGAGAATTACTTCACCTTGAAGTGTATCATCAATATCAATTTCCCATCTGTAAATATTATCTCCAGCAGTTGGTGATTCAACAAAACTATGATGTAAGTTATGTGTAGCTGATTTACATGAATTTGGGTGATCAATTGTAAATGTACCAGATGATTTACTTAAACTACCAAGTACACATAAAGTACAAACCATTGTTTGGTTAGAGGTTGTTGATGTTTTACCATAAGTACCTAATATAGCTGCTTGGTTATAAGTACTTGTACTATTATTACAGCCTGCTACAAAATTATTATCACCACAAGATCTATTTAATTTTCCAAACAATGCACTATTTTGGGAATTATTAGTAGAACTACCAGCACCAGCACAGTTACTACACCCTGCTACAAAATTATAACAACTATTACAACATATTCTATTACATAAACCACCACCAATTGTATTATAACAAACATCAGCATCACCACATCCTATAGCATTGCACCTCCCTCCTACAATAGCATTTAATTGATTTTCATTGTAGAGGGTTGTGGAATTTGAACACATTTTATTTTGACATCCACCAAGGATTGAAGATCCTCGTGATGCTCTAATTACGTTATTATATCCACCCACTATTGAATTGTGAACTCCGGAACAACATATTACATTTACATAACCACCTACAATACTACTTTGTGAGTTGCAACAAATTCTATTAATAAACCCACCTCCTATGAAGTTAGTACCACCATCTCCACAGTAATAAAATCCTGCCCTACCGCATATACTTATAGTATTATTACTTCCACCTCCTATATGATTACCATTTGCACTATAATAACCGTTATCGGTGTAAACTGTACTATAAACACAAATTCTATTGGTAAGTCCACCTCCTATTGTATTATGATTACTGTTTTGGAAGGCACAAATTGTATTACTTTCTCCACCTAATATTGAATTATGCTTAGAAGGTAAAATACCACAATTACTTCCACTAATTGTATTGGCGGAACCTCCACCAATAAAATTATTATGAGTAGATCCCGTAATTTTATTAAAAAAACCTATACCAATAAAATTATTTCCACTACCAGTATATGATGTATTAATCTTATTAGTTTCACCTCCTAAAATTACACTAAAACTATCAGATGCAGTATTATGAATACCACCAAGTATAGCTGAGTGGCATGCGTTTACCGTATTATTTGATCCACCTCCTATAAAACTAACACTGCTACCACATATTTTATTTAATGTTCCTCCACCAATAACAGAACAATTTCCATTACTACATATAATGTTAGCATTTCCTGCCCCAATAAATGCTCTAGAAACACTGCTAGCAATATTATTAGCAAAACCACCTGCTATAGTACTACATACCCCACTATTAGTATTTAATCCCCCTACTGTTAAAGAATTAGAAGAATTGAATGTCATACAAGATTCAGCATTTAATCCTACACCTCCTGTAGAAGTTACTACTCTATCATTACTTGCATTAGTTATAGTTGTTGTACCACTTGAACCAGAACTACCAGATGAACCAGATGTTCCATTTCCACTTGTTCCTGAAGAACCAGATGAGCCACTTGTTCCTGAATTACCAGAAGAACCGCTTGTACCTGATGAGCCTGAATTACCTGAAGAACCGCTTGTTCCAGATGAACCTGATGAGCCACTTGTTCCTGGGTTTCCTGTTATAGATATACCTGATGTACCTGATGAGCCACTTGTTCCTGATGAACCTGATGAGCCGCTTGTTCCTGATGAACCTGAATTACCAGATGAACCGGAAGTACCACTTGAACCTGATGAGCCACTTGATCCTGGGTTTCCTGTTATAGATATACCTGAAGTACCACTAGAACCGCTTGTTCCTGATGTTCCTGAAGAGCCACTTGATCCTGATGAGCCACTTGAACCTGAAGTACCTGAATTACCTGAAGAACCTGATGTACCTGAAGAACCCGAAGAACCACTAGAACCTGAGTTACCTGAAGTACCACTAGAACCGCTTGTACCAGATGAACCTGATGTTCCTGAAGAACCCGAAGAACCACTAGAACCTGAGTTACCTGAAGTACCAGATGTTCCCGAAGAACCACTTGTGCCCGAAGAACCAGAATTTCCTGATGAGCCACTTGAACCTGATGTTCCCGAATTACCCGAAGAGCCACTTGTTCCTGAAGAACCATCTGAACCACTAGTTCCCGAAGAGCCTGAGTTACCAGATGTTCCTGAAGAACCGCTTGTTCCAGATGAACCTGATGTTCCCGAAGAACCTGAAGAACCACTTGAACCCGAATTACCAGAAGAGCCACTTGAACCCGACGAGCCTGAGTTACCTGAAGTACCACTAGAACCGCTTGTTCCTGATGAACCTGATGTTCCTGAAGAACCATCTGAACCACTTGTACCTGAAGAACCAGAATTTCCACTTGTTCCTGATGATCCGCTTGTTCCCGAACTACCTGAAATTCCTGATGTTCCTGAAGAGCCACTTGTACCTGAAGAGCCTGAAGAGCCACTTGTACCTGAAGAGCCTGAATTACCGGATGTTCCTGAAGAACCAGAATTTCCTGATGTTCCTGATGATCCGCTTGTTCCTGATGAACCTGATGAGCCTGATGATCCTGAAGAACCACTAGAACCTGAACTACCAGATGAACCTGAGGAACCTGAGGAACCTGAGGAACCAGCATCTCCTTTATCACCTGTACTA
>JGI24004J15324_10000735_pt1 | contig 13162 bp, 17 predicted proteins | sample LinPmetageLP32_FD_15324 | JGI IMG/M metagenome (IMG submission 15324)
TCATTGTATTAATACTTTATTTTTTCTTTGACTTTCTTACTTTATCCGCCAGGTCTTTGTCAGCCTTGCCCCATGTCCCACTTTGTTTCATCACGAAGCTATAGACCCTACCCATCGCCCATTGCTGTGCCGACATCTTCGCTCCACCACCACCCTTCACACCTTTCACATTTCTTACACTACCGGGATTGTTCGCGTGAGCACCTCTGCCCCTTTTTGCGACTTCTCTTAAAATAGATGCTGATATACCTGTTTTCTTTGATATATCAGATATGCTGTGAGATGAACCTTTCGCGAACTTATATTTCTTGTTATACTTATCTTTATTTGTAGACATTATTATATTATTGTATAATAATTTATTTACCTACACTTTTCATTGTTTGTTTGTGAGCCTCTGTGAATGTTGCCCCTGCTAACATCATACGTTTCATTGAGGCCATGTGTTTGGCTGTATGAGTTCCTTTTTTTTTATGATTATCAAGAGCAGTCATTTGTCTCTTTGTTAATGATAAGTTTTTGGGTTTAGATTTTTGTTTTTTAGATTTGGCTGGTGGTTTTTTATTTGCTGGAGTTTTATACATTTTATTTTATAAACACATAATATTTATCATTTAATAATAATTTTAAGAACACTTATGCTCCTCCAAAAGGACCTTCTCTTTGTTGATCCATAATCACTCTGCCCCTTTCGGGCTGAATGTGGAATGTGACAACACTACACCCTGTTAGATCACTCGTAGTAATACCATTCTTATCTGTGAACCTTACTTCAATTTGATTCATATATATAGGGGCAGGGTTATTTAAAGAAACATAATACCTATCTTTAGCCTCGTGGAACATCTTACCATGAACACGACCATTGTAATCACTCTTTGGAACTACATAAATCATTTTTGAAGGAACATTGCGACACATATTGTATGATTGATGATTAAAAGGTAATACTTCAACTAACATGATATCAGGCTCATCTCCAAAATCATCGGAGGCTGTTACCACCCACTTGCCCCTGTTAGCCACAGACACACCCGAGCCATCAATCTTACTCGTCACACCATCTATTGTTTGAAATAGATTTCTGTATAGTATACCTAATTCTCTTGACATATTGGGTGGATAATCAGGATATGTTGAATAAATACCATCAGTATCAAAAAATTGTTCTCCCCAATCACCTTTCTCTGTAATAATAGCATTAATAAGATTTGGAGCTTCACTCACACCATCAAGGTATTTATATCTCGCAGGGAATGTTGCCGCTACTCCGTCCATCCCATTGAACACCCTTAATCTACATTTTAAAAACTCATACATACGACCTATCCATCCAACATTACCAACGTCGTCACCATATCGTGAATCACTCTGTGATACAGCCCAACCGAAGAAACTTGATCCTGGATACCAGGGGCGACCTCCGTCGTCCATATTATCATATCCGGTGATCGCTGTTGTATTAGATTGATCTAATTTATCAAGAGGATAGTTGTATGAAGTCCCATTGTTTGTTGTTAAATTAATTGGATTTGGAGAGTCTGTTGAGAATTGTGTGATTTGAACACTTTGGGAATTGGTTGGAATTGAGACAAGGGGATACATTGCCCATGTATTCATACCAACAGGTAACAAGTGTTGTGTAGTAAGACCATCGGTTGTGAATGTTGTTGCGAGTATTTGATTTGAGCCACTGAAGTCTCCTTTGTCTCCAAGTGTTATTTCAATACCTTCTCCTTTAATCTCAAATCGGAGGAAATTATATTTCTTACCAGCACCAAAAAGATCGGTCTCTGTTACCTGTGCCGCTGGACGACCACCAGCAGTATTACCAAAATAAGGTATTTCAATCATTGATGATGCCCCTTNGGGATTATCTTGGTCAAGATCAGCACGAATACCAACTTCTCTCATCAACTGAAATATAGATATCTTTTTAGTGCCAGCATTATCTACATCCCAGTATCTCACAACATAATCACATTGATGAGCTTTTGACTCCGAGAACCTTGTAATATTTTCACTCGCGTTGTGAGTCGCGTATGTTTGGGGGCGACTTAATCCACACTCCCATCCTCCAGGGGCATTTGCGAAACCAACAATCATAGATCCTTGAACTACAGATATCGGGGCTGTGCGACATATCACTCGTGACTTATCGTCCCATTCACCATCTCTACCATGTCCTGTGAAAGTAGAGTTGGCCGCCTGACGAGTGATCGTATCACCAGCTAGTGTCTTTGTAGTGGCTGTCCACAGAGCATCCCAGTTTGTCCCTGCGACATTCTGTTGATGTAATCCTAACCATGATATGATTTGAGGATTAGAAGTATAATCAGGGATTCTTAAGGGTGTATTAGTTGATTTTTGATTACCATGTGATGTGATTGAGAACTTTAATTTACGACCCGAAGAACTTGGATCTATACTACAAGTCGCAGTCCTGTAGAATTGAGGCATACAGATACATGTTCTCATGGCCTCTTGGATTAACTCCGCATATCTATCGCCAGGGAGATTCTCTAGATCTAATCCTTCAGCGATCGCCTTACCATCTTCATCTTCAAATATCACCTCATCCATCGCAATCGGAAAAGGTAAACACCCTACTTCATTTTGATTTAAACTATCTAATAGCTCATCATACCACCAATAAAAACGATTTTCTAATTGTAGATTAAATGTCATATCACGATTAACCTCACAATTGACAACAGCTATCTCACTATGGGCTGGGATCTTGATTGTATCCCTTAAATCATTTTTATAGTTATTAGGATCTTCAATACCCATCGCAGCTGTATCAGGGTCATTCTCTATACCTATACCGAAGTCTCCAAATTGCTTTTGACTACTCGCAGTGAATAACAATTGTGAACTCATTTTTAGTAATATGAAACAAAATAAAATTAAAAATATTTTATTAAATAAAGACACATGTTCGGACAAAAACAAAACATGATTAAAGCTGGAAAACAAAAGAATAAAATAGTAAAACCTGTAGTAATGAACTATGGAGATGTAGACCCAAAGTTACAATTCAATATCCCGAAGGGTGTTGAAGAAGACAAGAAAGTAAAACCTAAAGATGTATTTGAAGGATACAAAGACCCTCTGTCTAAACCAAAGAAACAATACACTAAAAAGTCTAACCGGAAAAACACCTCATCTACTCGCAAAAAGTAGTCGTCTAACCACCCTCCAAAGGCGATTACTCACCAAAACAAAGGTATCTAACTCTCGTTTAATAGTAAACAAAGGTCATATTAGACCAAGTAAACATTTTAGCTATTTTATCAGAAAGTATTGTATAGAATTATTTTTACAAAAAAAGTAATAATTGAAAAGTGNTNTTTCAATATTTTACATTTTTTCATTTTTTTTTTAAGAGGGATTGACTTTTTAAAAAAAGCCCAAAACGTCTAACGTCAAACACCTCTTTTTTATTACGGAAATTATAGGTGTTAACACCCTNTAATGACGATAAGCATATAGTGATTCTAAAAAAAGATGGCAGGTAAACGAAGTAGGGGAGGCAGGTAAACGACACTTGTATCTGTGAGATATGACACCTTAATCGTAAAATTGCCCCTGTTTATATTTACCTATAATATACCTGATAAACACCTATCCGTAGTTTTTCTATTAATATTTAAGGATTTATTTATTATTAATATTAATGAGCCAGACCCTTGAATACTCCTCCCACCAAAAAGAGCAAATCGCCAAACAGCTATTAGAGTTTTACAAACATGGTAAGTATGCTTACGATGAAGATGCTCCCAAACAATCACAAACACATTACAATAAAAAGTCAGAGTTAATGAAAGACATTGAATCATGGACAAAGATACCAAGTGTCGGTAAATGGATAATCCCTATGATTGATTTTAATTTAGAATGTGATTACGAAGCTCTTGAGAAGGAATGGGATAAACAACACGCATTAGCTATTAAGGTTGAGAACCTTGAAAATAAAAATTACTTAATAGAACAACACCTTGAATCAGAAGCTAATAAAATAGCACAGAAGATGATGGACCAATGGGTGAGTGGAAATGAAGAAGTAGCACTACTTCATGAACAAATACAAGAAAAAGATAACAGATGGAAAGAACAAAATAAAAGGCATAATCGTGAGGTTCAATATCAAAAGAGACAGATAGAACAATTAGAGCAATGTGTTAACAGAATGAAAGATGATGTCCGTGAAACACATGTGGCCAGGATTGAAGCAGACCTTAAAAAAACAGAAGAACACCCTACACTGAAAAAACAAAATAAAAAGTTAGAGGATAATTTAACGAAGTATGAAAAAATAAATCTAAAATTAGAAAAACAAAAGATGTCCGCTGAAATGAAATATCTTGAGTTAAAACAAAAAAGTGATGATGAAAACAGAAAATTAAAAGATCAATGTGAAACAAAAATAAATAAACTAGAAACACACATACAAAAATTATCATTAGAATTAAATTACATGAAACTCATGAAGAATGCTGAACAGGATGATCAGACCCCTCCTCCTCAGCTTGTGGTTGAGGAGGTAATATAGATTCTGGCTGCTCCGCTTGTTCTTCTATATCAGCTTTTGGTGATTTCTCTTGTGAATCTTCAACCGGGGGTTCACCCTTCTCTTCATCAGATGGGGGCGGCTCGCGAGAGCAATCAAAAAGATAACACTTGTCACTACAGCCTATCCTACAACGACACATACATCGGCTCTGCCAGATTACTAATAAAAGTGATCCTACTGCCCCTAACACAAGGACAACTGCCCCTGCTAACTGATCAATACTCATACTATCAATCTCAATCGTATCAGATTCAGGTTGAATTAAACTTTCACTACTCATTGTAATGATAACAATATTTTAATACATTCAATTAATTTTTCATTTTTTAATTTCTTTTCTTCTTGTGTCGGGCCTGTCTCCTTTCGCAAGTATTCTAATTCATTTTGATGACCTAACATCATGTCACGATATGACACGATGTCAGCTTCTAGCTCACTAATAACACCCTTGAGTCTTACAATCTCATCAGTCATCTCCATTTCACTTTGAGTCAACTGCTTTTCAGGGACTGGATCTTCAACAACATCTGTAAGTTCCTCTACTTCAACAATATTAGAGGATATACTGGACTGCCCCGGCTCGTCATCATTGGGGGGCAACTCTTGAACAATGACACAATCATCCATAGTCGGCATCTCATGACCACCATTATCCAAAACATCAGATTGATNGGGCGTTGGTTCGGGTAGTTCATCTTTAAATGAAGTAATAAACTTACGATGACACTGAATGGTCCTACCATTGACTGATTCGGGACTAGACACTTGTATGACCAAAAAAGTCTTTCTAACTTCTTGAATAATACAAACTTCATTATCTTGGACTTGTTTTTTGTGTTTGCCCCCTGTAATGACAACTCGCTGTCCAACCTTGAAAGATTCCGGGATGTCTGAATCAAAAAAAACTTTATTATCCTTTACAGGCTTTACAGGGGTAGAAGTGTTTGATATGTGATCAGGGTGATCAATTGGTAATTTCTCCATTTCGTCTACTCTCATTATTTAATATTAATTATACATTTATTTTTAAATACTTACGCGATACATAAATCTATTTATTCAGAATCTTCGCCGCCCTTGATTTGATCTTCAAGATCTTCAATGATTCTTTCAGCCAAACAAGACAGCTTCTTGAGATCCCCCTTGAGTGTCTCATTCTCCCGCAGTGTTTTCTCGCTGATCGCCTTGAGTTTCTTGTTCTCCTCTTGCGTTGCTTCGTAAAGCATCATCCCTTGTTGGTTCATAACAACCTCTCCAGTTGGATTGACCCAAACATCAAGTTCTTCTTTGAGTGTCTCATTCTCCGCCTTGAGATGCTCAACCTCCTCCGCGAGCTGGGTTTCGGCATCTCGTTGTTCGTCCTCCTCTTCCATCCCAATCTGCCACTTCTTCTTCTCCTCCTGAATCCCAATGAAAGACCACTCACCTTCTCTGAAAAGATAGTCTTTATCTTGCCATGATATGTAGTNATTATCGGGAGACGATACAAGGATTCGCCCCTTTTGTAGCTTGTCGGCATCGGGCACACCATGACGAATATAGTAGGTTAGATCTCCCTTCTTATCGCATTTGATGACCCAATCCTCAAAGCCATTTGGGGTGCTGGGATCACCACCTCCACTGATGTGAATCGCATACACATCTCCATCGTCCTTGTTACCATAAGCCCACACCCACTCATCGCTCTCTGCGTAGTCAAATGAAAATGATGCCATATTTGTTTTCTTTACTCCTTCTCTTTTTTTTTTATAAAATATATTCTAAAAACAAAGTTTCAAATTTGAGGATTGGTTAATATGAGCATTAAAGAATATCTTATTTTACCATGTAATGTGTGAGATGTGTATTAATACTATGACCTCTTATATCAGCTTGTGATTGTATTTTATCAATATCTTCCTTTGTAATATTATCAAGATCTTCAACCCTATGTGAGTAATACTTTGCGAGAAGTGTTGTGCTCACACTTGCTCCGAGATGTGCTTTTGTGAACTCTGTGAGTTTATGCGAAAGAGAGTTGCGAGATAGTTGATTACCATTTGAATACGACAAAAAAGGAGGCATAAAATTATCCTTGATGTCTGTGACATCAATGTTCCTGCTTCGCAGCCACAGGCGTATAATCGGCATAATAGTCCTATCAATAGAGATTTGTTTTGATCCATGAATCTTACTTGTTTTATATTTATTCAATATAAAAATTGCGGTTCTACCGGTCGCATCAATCATACACCAATTTGTATCAAGTTGTGCTTCTTTTGTGAGAGCCTGATATTGTCTTCTCTTTATGAACTTCATATCAGCTAGTTCATTGCGTAGGGGATACAACCTGTGACATTGTAGCACAAGATACATCATTAATTCATTGTGATTATGTTTTATCTTAACTGGATCTAATGATAATAATAAAGCATCAATATTTGTTTTTGAAACTTTCTTCATGGTTTCTTTTTGATTATCAGTAAGTCCTGTTTTAGCCATTTGTCTTGAAGAATTGAAGTTCAATACATCTCTCTTTCCTTCATAATACTTTATTAATATTTCATTCTTTGGGACTTGTGAGTGAAGAGCCACCAATACTGAATTAAAATAGTTTCTTTGTGTCGTGGGCTTAAGATGTTTCACACACTCCTCAATCATCTTAAAATCCGACAACCACTCAAGATTATCAAATGTTTTACCATCTCCGTGACACATTAAAAATAAATTACGGATATTAGAAAGATATATCTTTATGGTATTATTACTATATGGTTTACCTCTCTTCTCTCCAAAATCAATGATAGATTGTTTGATTATTTGTTCCATGTTTTTAGTATTAATACACATAAAACTTTTAAATAATTAATCAAATGTAATAATAAACTTTTTACCATCTTCTTTCCTTTTTATTTTTAGGATAGGATCATAGGGAGGTTTCCATCCCTTGGGGGGTCGCCCCTTCTTTCCATAATTCCCCCAATTTTTATTAATTATTCTATTCGGCATTATTTATTAATATGAAGATAGATTATCTTTTAATTTATATCCTTTTCCCCATGTGAATCCATTTTCAGCATCAGGCATGTGTAATACTGACAAGGCTGGATAAATAAATTGAGTATGCTTATCTCTCTTTTGAATATTAACAAACTCAACATCAATAGCTCTTCTTTTATCATACTGATGCCATCCCATCATATCGGCTGTATGATAATTTTCATAATAATATCCATGACAATTTGTAATTACAAAATTATTTGTATTAATTGTGTGTAAACCTTTTTCAAAAGTTGGCTTAATAAAATTATCCTGTTTGGTAAGAATAGGACCTCTCATCCATCCTCCAACATAACAGAAGCCTTTTACATCATCTAACTCTTCAAGTCTGTCAAAATCTATTAAGGCATCATCTTCAATGACAATAGCATTGTTTATTTTATTTTCCTTTAAGTGGTCAATTAATCTTAAATGACTCTCACTACAACCGGCTACATTGTATCTGTGATCGTCCTTCGCATTGTATCTGAAGTGATACTTTTTATTTATATCATCTAATGATAATTCTTGTTTACCATGACATCCTTTAAATCTAATATATCTCTCATCTGATGTATACTTCTCCCAGCGTTGATCAGATATATTAATAACAAAAACTTTGTAATCTTTCATTACAAAAAGAATTAATAAAAATAAAAAATTAAAACTTATCCTCCAATTGTCTTTAATACAATTGCCCCACCTTTGCCCCCTGGCTCAGGACCTCTCTTTGCTGTGCTCCAAGATACAACTTTCTTGGTTGTGCCTGATGTTGGTTTCCATACAATTTGAGTGCGATTGTAATTTACACTACCTATTTTTTTGTCTGCCCCTTCTTTACTGACTTTACCTTTATCTGCTCTCATAACAATACCTTTATTTGTGAATCCTTCAATGACACCCACAGTGATGCTTGTTTTCTCGGGATTTGATGTATTAACTTTGCCCCTAAATGATACTCTCTTACCGACACCCTGCCCATATTTTAAGAAGTCTTCTTTTTTCTCTTTTGCTTCATCGGTTAATTCTTCATCCGTCTTTTTCGGAGCAGCCTTCTTGGGTGAATCATCAATACCTCCCAAGAAGTCTTCCTGTCCTTTTGAGAGTTTCTTTGGTTTTGTAGGTTTTTTATTTTTAGATCCCTTGGGTCTACCTCTTGGCTTCTTTTCCTTGGGAGGGGCTTTGGGCTTCTTTGAGACACGAGTTTTCTTGACCTTCTCTACAGAATCATCCCAGTGTCCATGTTTCTTGAGACCTTCTACGAGTTGAGCACGACTCATTGATAATTTTATTTCAGGTTTATCAAGACCTTTCATCTTGATGTATTCCTTGATCTCGGTGAGACTAAAGTTCGCATTTGGTTTAGGCATTTTATTAAGTTAGAATAAAAAAAAATAAAAAATAATAATAATTTAAGAAATGAACTATGATTGTGGTATGTGTTGGGAGGAGAGATCTAATCCATCGCAGCGATGAACTCTTCAATTTTGAAGTTCTTGACTTGCCTTACCTGAAGCTCTAGATTTTCATTCTCTTCTTTGAGCTTCTTGTTCTCTTGTTCAAGAGTATCCCATTCTTTGTGTGTAGTCTCACGAAGTTTCAGGTCGGCAAAGTGATTTTCAACAGCATCATCAATCTCCGCTTTGAGCTTCTTGTTTTCTTCTTTAAACTTTCTAAACATCTTCATGAGTTGTTCGCCTCCACCACCAGTCACTTCATCAAGAAGAGTTTTGAGTTTCTTGTTTTCTCCCCAGAGTTTATTGACATTCTTGACAAACTCCTCGGGTTCAGGAGATGGAGAGATTGGATACAACTCATCACCAAACTCCTGGTTCATCCAGTCGTTCCAGTTAGCGTCCTTCTCTTCCAACTCTTCTTTGAGCTTCTTGTTTTCTCTCATCATGTGATCAATCATATTCTCAAGATTAGGACCTACTATCCTCGCGATCATCAATTTGTCAGAGTTCATTTCATCATAATGATTGTAGAACTTTTGAGCAAGATGTTCCTTCATCTCGCTCTGAGCTTCCTTGAGCTTCTTGATCTGATCCTCAAGATCATCCCACTCACTTTGAAGTTCACTGGGGTCAAGACCAAGGCCTTCTCCAACATTGCCATACTCATCAATGAGCTCCTGCTTTTCTTCATTTTGCTCTTCAAGATCCTCATTTTCGCTCTTGAGGGTGGTGACATAGGCGTGAAGACCTGATAGACCCCGGTGGTCTATCTGCTTTGGCACGAGAGCTTCAAGCAGCTTCAGGGTTTCGGTGATTTGAACCATGGAGACGATTTCTGACATTCTTGTTCTTGTTCTTTTTTTAATTTAATTTAATTTTAAAAACAGGGTTTCAAATTTGAGGATAAAATATTAAGATATGTTTGAAGCAATGATTATTTTTATTTTATTGAATTAAATGATACACCCTTCTCATAGCAAAAAGGATTTGATTGAAGTAATAGAGCTCTTTGAATTATATGGTATAGTTGATTACAGAGACATGACTAAAGAAGAACTACAGATCGCAGTGTGGGATTATGTGAGAGATATAGGATACATAAAACCCGATCAAGAATATTTCTTCATAGATGATGCTAATGCTTTATTAAAATATCTTAATACAGCATCACCTCGTCAGATATTAACAGCTCAACAATTAGAGTCAATTACGAACACTTGTAAGAATCTTATATTTTATTCAAAACAATGTTCACATCAGATAGGATCAAGCAACTATACAGACATTGACGAGATAATAGATGATGCGATTGAGATCTCAAAGAATGGAGATCTACCGATTGTTCGTAGAGCATTGAGACTTTTGAACGAAGATATTAAGATAGATGTTTCAATTGAGCCTGTCATTACAACCCGAACTAAAAAAAAGTTATTAAGGCAAGAACAGATGAAAATTAAGAATATTGGTAAATTAGAAGTGACACATGGTAAAGTTTTAGTTACATTTGATTGATTTATTTAGTAGACATCTCGGTATAATCCTTGAACACACACTCCTGCTCGCCCTCCATTCCCAGCTCCTTTCCTTTCTTCTCTACATACTCGGTGATATAATCCATCATCGCATTAGCCTTCAATTTGTAGATCTTCTTTTGAACCAAAGCTATCATTTGCCCCTTTTGATCCGTGGTGAGTGAATCCTTACTAGCAGCATCATCCATCATTTGACACAGATTCATAAGTTCTACGATATGATCCATCGTAAACACAGGAGCTTCCATAGTCTTGATATCGGGTCGGAGAATCTCTGGGACATCTCCACATGAAGCCGCCGGGTCAGAATCCATAATCATGTGAATATGCCAAGACCAACCAGCCACCCAGTGACGCTGTGCCCCAGTAAGACCCAACCATTCCTTCGCCGACATCATGAAAGCTGTTTTGACTTTCATTTTATTATGAACATTCCTCTCAACAAGATATTCATTTGCCTGAAGCAGCATAGAATATTGTGTGATTTCGTCGGGTTTTTTGTCATCGGGGAGAGTCTCAACGAACTTTCGCCAGTGTTCCTGTTGAGCCCGAAGCCGGTAGTTCCCTGCCTCTGGCGAGACTTCTGGTGGTGGTGATGGCAGCTGGTGGTATCTAGCACCCAAGACCTCGCCCCTGGTCATGAAGTCAAAGTAGAGTAGTTCATCTTCTTCTCCAGCAACGAATTGACAAAAGGCTTCATCTGTATATGCTCCCTCTACCGACATAGTTGAGTCTCGGATTTTGAGGTCATACTTCTGATGGACGAGGCGTTCCTCTATTTGATTCACATACTTCAGCCGCTTATCCTCCTCCTTGATAACCCGCTTCAGCTCCTCCGCCACCACATGTTCAGCAGCCCTGATTTCGCCGTGACTTTTACTGAGCTCCAGGTGGGCCTTTTTGAGCTCCTTTTGGGACTTCTTGAACTCCTTGTTGGACTTCTTGAGTTGATCTACTTGGTCGGTGAGGCGTTGGAGCTTGTTGGTTTCGGGAGCTGGAGCTGGGGCGAAGACTTCGGCTGTCACGATGACAGATGGCTGTTCTGCCCAAAGCTGTGATGGGTTGACTTGAACAGCGACGATCGGGGTCTGATTGGTGTTCATGTTTTGGGTGGATCGGTGACGATTGCGGTTCGGCATTGTCGCGATGTGGTGTTAAGACCTCTTGTTTGTTTTGTGGTCTCCTAACAGAAACAGAGTTTCAAATTTGAGGATTTACGAGTTGGTGATGTGTTCTTACGGGGGGCGGCATCCCCATGGATGCGATGTGTGGTGTGGTTCATTTTTTTAATGTTTATGATAAGTTTTTGATTTATTGATTATTGACCTATGTGATATCCTGGACCATCAAAATCGTAGTTGCCTGGGATAGTGTAGAACTTCGTGATATGTTCCTGATAAGACTTGTTGCCGTTCTCCCAGTTTCTCCATCTTTTGACCTGTTTACGCTTGCCGTTCTTGGGAGCTGTTAGCTTCATCCTTTTTTTGAGAACGATACCCTGTTGGTATCGCCCCCCATCGGGTGGTATAAAGCCGAACTGGGTTAGATCTAATCCAATGTGGATCGGCTTGGCGTGATGGACACCATGATGATAGTTGACATAGACATTCTTGTTGCGATTATCAACCTGTTGGAGGAACCCCGCCGAGTGAAGCTGCTCGTCATCTAACTCATCAGCGAAGATGTTCTGTCTCACGAGGATCGCCCTTTCCATCTTGTCCCTTTCCTTCTTGATGGGATACAGACACTCGGTCAAGGGGTTCTCCTCCACATGATACTGGGGCGATCTCCTGACGTGATAATCGCGAGCATCTTGTCGGTGGCGTTTTTCAGCCATGACCATAATGCTGATCCACAGGTCGTTCGGGAGGGAGGGTGTGACGTGAACCATAGCCATCTTGTTCTTTCTTGTTTGTAGTGGTATTGGCTGGCAACAAAGTTTCAATATTGAGGAGGGCTTTGTGCGAAGTCTTAAGAGCTCTTGTTTCTTTTATGAACTCCTAACAGAAACAGAGTTTCAAATTTGAGGATTTGGGATCATATTTATGAGCAGTGAAGTGTTCCTTTATTTACATAATTTACGCCGACAGATAGCACACTTCTTTGTCGTCGTTTTTAGCTGTTCCAAACAGCCCTCACAATACTTATGACCACATTTGGAGATCCCCAGGTTCTCGGGGTCAATAGTATCCATACATATAGGACACTCAATCTTCTTTTTGAGAGAGATATGAAACTCCTTTAGTTGATTGAGGACGAACTCGGGTGTCTCGGGAGGTAATTGATCTATTTGCTTATAGGCCTCTATATCACCGACCAACTGCTCCCGAGCTGTTTGGTAATACTTCGCCCAAGCGAATGAGGTTTGCTTCTTGCTCCAAGCGAGCTGTCTCTCAAGCTGATCCATCTTTTTTTTTGTTGTAATTTAATAAATAAACAAAACTTCAAATTTGGGGACCGGTTAACATGAGGAGTATGAGTGTCTTACAAGAAGTGTTAGTGTTCATTTTTAGATGATAAATATTTTGATTTTAATTTTAGATATTGTCAAAGTGTAGTGTTGAAAATAAATGTATGAT
>JGI24004J15324_10000738_pt1 | contig 13142 bp, 25 predicted proteins | sample LinPmetageLP32_FD_15324 | JGI IMG/M metagenome (IMG submission 15324)
ATTTATATCCTACATAAATCCAACCACTGGCACCTATCATCTGTAGTATGCTGTTCCATGGAGTTATGCCTGCGACATGCAGTACCATAGCAACAAGTATGGTAACTGCACTCGCATATTTAACATAAACAACTAAGTTGGTATTACTTCTGAGCAACTAATGTATCTTTATAAACAGCCTTAATTCCAAATGCTTCGTTATTAAACGTAACAAGTGTTTTTAATGCTTCTGGTGTTATTAGCTTCATAAGTGTGTCTCTATGAGCATCACCTGCTTTGCCAATTAACCAATCGTACTGTCCAACTTTCTTCTGAACTGCTTTAATAGACTCAGGAGTTGTTGCAACTTTCTCTAAGGCTGCAATTAATTTTGCCTTGTTTGGATTTCCTTTAGCAACCCAAAGTGCTTTCTGCATACCATCACGGAAACTTTTTACAAGTTTGTAGGCTGCATATAAATCACTTTCTGGCTTTGTTCTATTTGCGGCATAGAATAAGTCTTCCATTTGTATACCTGGATAGTTTGGATCATCTGCGTGTGTACCATCTGCTTGTAGTATACCATGATGAAACCATAACCCTGCTAGTCCCTTGTCTATGACGGGTTGTACATGCTTTTTAAATGCGGCTGGATTTTCTCTTGTGCCATCTAGTTCGCCACGTTTAAATGCTAAACGTCTTTGTCCACCTTTCATGCCTTTGATCCAGCTTACTCTACGTTTGAAACAATCAATATATTGTTCTGTTGTAAGTCCTGCACCACATTTTAATAGTGTTATTGCAATACCTTCTGGAATCTGTCCACTACCTGCAGCAAAAGAAGTTTTCTTTCCGCCATATGGATTATGGTCTTTACGAGATGCCACAATAATGTTTAGGTTCATAAGTCCAACACTGTCGTATTCATTGTAGTCATAGTCAACTTTTTCATTTAAGAAACTAACACCATTACCACCATGTGATACCATAACAACTTTGTCGTCATCTCTCATGTCGTTGTGCCATTTGTTAAATCCTGGAATGTCTCTAGCACCTTGAATGTGTTTGATAATAATCTTTTCATCCAAGTACTTTTCCATTTCTGTGGCAACAATCTGTGCCCACACACTTGTTCCGCCACCTGGCTTCTGTGGAACAACAAAGGTGTAATCAGCAACTGCTGATGTAGTAAATCCTAGCAACATTGCTAGTGTAGTAAGTATTTTAAGCATAATCTATTCGTCCTTTTCTTGTTATACTGAATATTAAGATACCAATGATACAAACAATTAGTACCATGAATATCGGTCTTGTAATTAGTGTCTCCCAGGTGTATATTCCTAGGAGTTGTAGTGTAAAGCCTTCAACCTTGTCTGCTAAAATATATCCAATTAGCATAGCAGGTCGACTAAACATAAAATGTTTGCAAAAGAATCCTAAGCAGGAAAAAATTGCCAACATTGCTAGATCTTCCCATCCGCCTGTGTATTGCATTGATGTAAAAATAATCAATGCCAGCAGTACTGGAAAGTAATACTTGTATGGAACACTTGCTATCTTGCAAATAGGCTTGATTAGAAACATACAAATAAGTGCAACAATTACTGTTGCACCTAAAAACCCAAATGTCATACTTGTAAATAATTCTTTGTCTTCAGCAATATCCGGTGTACCCAATTCAATGTTTAGATACATAAACAAACTCATCAATATGGCTGCAAACTTTGCACCCGGTATGCCAAATATAACTGTTGTAATCATCGAAGTTGCTTTCTGCGAGTTGTTAGCACCTTCGGGTCCAATGACTCCTTTGATATTTCCGTTACCAAACTTTTCTTTTGGATTGGCTGCAACTGCTGAACCATAAGCCAACCAGTCTGCCATTTGTCCACCTAGTCCTGGTAACAAGCCTATAAACGCACCAATGAATCCACCTCTCAATGCCAACCAGCGATTCTCCCAAACTGCTTTCATGCCAGCTACTAGTTCGCCTTTGCGTATCTCGCCAGTAGCAGTGCTTGTCTTTGTAAACAGTCCTTTTACTAGTTCTGGAATAGCAAACAAACCTGCGGCAACTGCCATAATTTGTACACCGTCTTCTAAGTAAAACCAACCTAGTGTAAATCGAGGTTCATTGTTCTCTGGGTTAACTCCTACTAGTCCAATGAATATTCCAAAAGCAATAGCAAGTATAGTACGGAACCAATAACGGTTACTTAAAAAGCCTACTGTGGCAAGTGCTAGCACAGTGAATGCCCACAGTTCAGGAATACCTAATATCAGTATCAAGTTAGTGTACCAAGGCAGTAATAAAAATACCAAACAACCCCAAATCAACCCATTAACAGTTGAAGTGGTAACGGCTGCACTGATTGCATAACCTGCCCTGCCTTGTTGTGCGAGTGGAAAGCCGTCTACCATTGTAGCCGCGGCACTGTTAGCACCGGGTATGCCCAATAGTATTGCAGTAAACGAGTCACCTGTGGTTGAGGCGGCAACCACTGCCATAAGGAATATTACACCTAAGTAAGGTTCGTGTACAAAGTAACTGATGAATCCGAACAGTGCAATCAGACCAGTGGTTGCTCCTGCGGCTGGTATAATACCAATTATCAGTCCATAAAATACACCACCTAATAAGGCTGCAATCATTTCAATCATAGTGAATCCACGGCCATAACGGCAGTGCCTCTAAAAATTTCCGGGGGTATTAAAAGCGAACTCTTTTACATTCAGGCGTTGCTTTTAAGTGTCCTTTTACTTAGTACGCCAAACAAAGTACAGTCGATTTTTATGACTGTCTGTTCTAATGTCAAGTATATCAACACCAAGTTGATCAGCACAGTTAACAATAAAGTTGGCATCCCAAGGATAAAAACTGATCCAGTTAGACTCATCTGGATCATGTGCCAAACCTGGATTTGCACGAAAGAACATTACTGCTCCAGGATTACACAAATCTACAGCATGCGAAAGTTCAGCAAAAATTTTATCTGTGCTTCCAAAGTTAATAGATCCTAATGCCATCATTGCATCGTATTTTTCTTCAGGATGATAGTCTAATAGTTTCACACATATATCAGCGGCATTATTGTATGGATCAATACCAACTAGGTTGTGTATTTTTCCTTTGAATTCGTGATATCCACAACCAATGTCTAATACACGTCGTGGCTTTAGTTGATTAACTTCGTTGATTAATGCAGGTCCTGAGTATTTGAAACGTTTAATTTCGCCATGCCATACATTTCTAAAATAATTATCCAGTACTAAATCATCAATCTTATCTACCAGTTCACCAATGTTGTTGTAACTAACATCTACTACATCAACTGCAAATGCGCCGCGTATTGCTTGACGCAGTGTTTCTGGATTACGTAATAGTTTTGGAGAAACATGTATCATGTTTTCGAGTTTGTTCAGTATTTTGTGATTCATTCTGATTTCCTATATGTAGTGATAAAAATATCACTGTGTGTATGATGTTGTTTCCATTGTAACATATGTTTCTGCCCAAAGTCAAGTATCAATTTGTTCTGTTTTTCAATTTGCTCCCACATACCTGTGGTGTCACAGTAGAATTCATAGTTGGGATAGGTAATGCCAAATCCGCCTGCCTCTAACCACCAATCCATGCTAGGTTCATCTGGCCTATAAATCAAGGTAATCGGAGCATCAGGGTAGCGATCCATTATTTCGTCAAAATGATATGGCCATTCGTGAGACATAATAAGTTTAGTTAGTTTGGTTGTGTTTTTAGCAAACGGAGAGACTAAATTGCCATAACTTAAATCACATCCAAACTCCATACCAGAACCAAAGTATGCTTCTTTGTGTCCACCAAAGCCGTGATGCTTGTATTCTCTGTGTTCAGCACGATCAGTACAATCATATTGCGGATCTAGTTTGATCTCTCTTGCTATTCCGCTCCATCTACTGCCAGGAACGCCTGTAAAAAATTCAAATTTCATTAGCCAAAACACAGAAAAAGGTTGACACATACGTATTATATGTTATTATATATGTATAGTTAGAAACAAGGAGATAATTTATGTACTCAAAAATGTTAGAAAATGCTTTAGAAGCAATGAGAGCAATAGAAAATACAGAAGATATGCATGTGTTAGCAAGTGAGTATAACAGACATATTACTTTTTTAGGTAAGATGAAAGCCAGAAAGTTTTCTGTTGTTATTGGTGATATGATTGAATGGACTTATGGTGGTGTTGTAAAGCACGGTAAGGTGTACAAGGTTAATCCAAGAACTGTGTATGTATATCAGAACACTGGTGCTTCAATTGGTAAGACACAGGTTAAGTTAGACAAGTCGTTAATTACTGGAAAGGTGGCTGCATAATGGTACAGATTTGGGGAAGTATTTTAATGATAGTCAGTTTAATAGTAATGGCAGGTGTACCTACTGAAAATTTTGCTATCATGTGTCTTTTATTAGCATGTGGTATGATAGGTTTTGCACAAGGTTTTATAATGTTAAGGATGGGGAAGTAGTATGTGGAAAGCAGTATTAGTTGTGTGTTCAATTGGATCACCAGATAAATGCGAAACTTGGCAAGATATGACTGGTCCAAGTGTAAGTTACGAAGCATGTGTTGAACGTGCATTAGAAATGAATGAGGATGCTTTTAAACATCTACAGTTTTATAAAGGCGAAAGAGCTTGGAAAGGCAGAAGTTATCAGTGTAATAAACTACCAGGCGGTATGCTTTAAATAAAGTATTACTTGGAGAAGGAGATCCTATGCAAAGTATATTAAAATTTACAGCTGGCATTATAATTGGTACAATTGTTTGCTATTTTGGCATGCCAGAAAAAATTGTAATAGAAAAACAAACTGAACGTGTTGAAGTTCCTATTGAAAGAGTTGTTGTAAAAGAAATAAAAATTCCAATAGTTGAAACAAAAACTGTTATTAAAGAGATAAAGGTGCCTCAAATTATAGAAAAAGTTATTATCAAAGAAATAGAAGTGCCTACAATTATTGAAAAACCTGTGATACAACATATCAATAGTACACGTGTAATATATCGACCTATTAAAGAGAATTCAATTGATGATATAAAACAATTGGTAAAGCCTGAGGAAGTTGAGTGTCTTGCACTAAACATCTATAGAGAAGCAAATAACCAAAGCATTGCTGGGCAAATTGCAGTGGGTAGAGTCGTAATGAATCGTGTGTTAGATAGACGTTATCCTCCTGATACTTGTGGCGTAATATTTGAAGGTCCAATACGTGAAAGTTGGAAAACACGTCAGCAAAAAGACCTTCCAGATGATCAACGAGTGTATTATCCTAAAAGAGACAGATGTCAGTTTAGTTGGTATTGCGATGGCAAAAAAGATGAAGTAATCAACAAAGAAAACAACAGAGCTTGGAACACCGCTGAAAATATTGCATATCAAATTCTAGCATTTGACAAATGGAAAGACGTACTAGAAGGAGCCACACATTACCATGCTAACTATGTAAATCCTAAGTGGAGTAAAACACTACGAAAGATTGTGGTAATAGATGATCATATCTTTTACAAACGTAGTTAACCAATACATCCAAATTGGTTAACAAAGATTTGACATCTTCTAAATAGATGTTATACTGTGTACAAGTTGTTAGAGAAGCTAACAACATTTAACCTTAGATACGGAGTAATCTAAATGAGAAGTAATAGTAAGCAAGGTGCAATCCTTGAAGCTTTAATGGCTGGTGAAAGATTAACATCAGCAGATCTTAAATCCAGATTTGGTGTTTCTAATCCTGGTGCATCAATCCAAGCAATTAAATTTGCTGGATACCCAGTGTTCTTAAACACAATTGGTAAAAAAGGCGAAAAGTCTAAAGTTTACACAATGGGTACAAAAGCACCAAGAGAAGTTATTGCAGCTGGTTATAGAGCATTAGCAACAAGAACTGCCGCTTAGATCTTTTAGATCACTAGGATAAGCCACCTTCGGGTGGCTTTTCTTTTGAATAAAAACATTTCTGATAAGTACTAATATGAAAAATGTTTACATGGCACAAATGAGTCTGGAGTTGCCAGGTAGCAACTATTACTACTTTCCATATAGTGTTGGAGTGGTTTGGGCTTATGCAAGTACACAAGAAGGCATACTAGAAAATTACAAACTAGGTGGCTTGTACAGTGTAAAAGAACCAATCGACGAGCTTGTGGACAAAATGGTTGATCCTGCAGTTGTTGGACTAAGCAGTTACGTATGGAACGTCAACTATAATCAAGCATTGGCAAAAGCAATCAAAGCTCGTTACCCTGAATGTAAAATTATCATTGGCGGTGCTGAAACTCCAAATAAAAGCGAAAACTTTTTTGCTAATAAACCGTATATCGACTACCTAATACATCAAGAGGGCGAAATAAGTTTCACAGGATTATTACAAAGTTTTATCGGCATGAAGAGTGATGAAGAAGTTCCTGGTATTAGCATTAACAAAAGTGGCAAGACTCTAATGACTGGTCCAAGTCAACGTATTATGGATTTATCAGCAGTACCATCACCTTACATAATGGGATTATTTGATCATCTGCCTAAGATGTATCCTGGAAAGATTTGGAATGCAGTAATTGAAACCAACAGAGGGTGTCCTTTTATGTGTACATTCTGCGACTGGGGCGGAACTACATTTTCAAAAGTAAAGAAGTTTGGACTTGAACGCATTGAACAAGAGTTAGATTGGGTTGGTAGAAACAAGCTAGAATTAATCACAAACACTGATGCTAACTTTGGTATATTCAAAGATCGCGACATGGAAATAACAGAGATGTTGATCCGTACAAAAAAGAAGTATGGTTTTCCTGTGTTATTTGATACAAACTGGAGTAAAAATGCTACAGTACAACTGGTAGACATGGCAGTAAAACTAATGGAATCTGACATGATGCGTCGATTCACAATGGCCCTACAAAGCACAAATCCAGAAGTGTTAAAACATATAAAACGTGTTAATCTAAAAGAAGAAGCAATGACAAAGGTTGCTCAAACTGCTTTTAATGAAGGAATGAGTGTAAACACTGAATTAATAATTGGGTTACCTGGAGAGACTTGGGAGTCTTGGACCACTGGATTATGTGACTTACTGAGTAGAGATATAATAGTCGAAGCATATCCAGTTACAATACTTGAAAATTCAGAAATGAATCACCCAGAGTATAAAAAGAAACATGGTATCACACAGGCTACCTTAAAAAGTTATTTTTCAAATATAGTGGATGAATATCAGGAGACACTCACAGGCACAAAAGATTTACCTGCAGAACAAATGAAAAAACTTTGGTTATGGACTTGGTATACGTCAATGATGGATGCAAATGGTTTTACCCAGATTGTCACACGTTATTTAAACAAACGACACGGCATGCCTTTTGAGAAGTTTTATGAATATATGCTTGATTGGGGACTTAAAAATGAGGAATGTGCGGCTCATAAATGGCTTAAGAAGTGGCAAGCATATGGAGAAAAATTAGAATTCAACATGTTTTTAGCAGGACTAACATATGCTCCTGTGCTAGAAGATTTGGGTGTAACAAACCGTTCACAGACATTTCAAGACATACTTTCAGTTGCAAAGCATTTTGCTCCAGACGATCCTTTGTTAATTGATGTTATGATTATGCAAGAGAGGCAACAAACAATATTTGCCCATGCTCCAGTTACTGAAATTACACTGGGCGCCAATGTGTTTGAGTATGCACTTGGAAAAGAAGACCTATGTATCAGACCCACTGAATACAAAATACACCGAGCCTATCCGCCAAAAGAGACCAATCCTTCATGGGTTGTTTGGTACAATAGTACACGAAAAAATAAAAAATGGCAAGCTCGTGTAGAATATTCCATAGAAAAAACAACTCTTTTCTTAGAAAAAGGTTGACAAACAAGCATTTTGTGTTATGCTGTATATACAGTTAGAAACAAGGAGATGCTTAATGCCACAGTTAATCAAAGTTTTTCAAATAGTTATAGACAAGAACCTAAGTGATCTTATCAACAAAGAAGGTTGGGATTGTCATGTTAAGGCTAAGTCTTATATCGAAGCACAAGAAGGTCGTGCTAGTATTGCTCTTGCTAACGGTTGTTATACACACGTTGCGGATATTGTTGCAGACGATATCAACCATGCTTTTGAGGTTGGTAACATTGGTCCTGCAGATAGAGTAAACAGGATTGCTCCTAAGATGAGAAGTGTAAGTGTTGGTGATATACTTGTTGACAACGAAGGTGCTTGGTTGGTTATGCCAGTTGGTTATAGAGAAGTAGATGCGGACAAGTTAACTGTTAATTGGAAGGCTGCTTAATGGCACATGCAAGTGAAAAAATGGTTACAAAAGGTCATTGGGCAGTAGGTATCGAGTGGCCAGTAACCGGTAGCAAAGGCGATCAGTATACTGTAACCTTACGTGATAGAGGTTGGGATTGTAATTGTATTGCATGGAAAAAGTGCAAACACATCAAAGCAGTTGAAGCAAAGTTTTTGGGAGAAGACCGTGATGTATAGTTTTAAGGTGTCTAAGATGAAAAACGTAGAAAAAGTTGTGCATAGTGCATATGATATATGGGCGGCGGCTGTGTATGCACAGAGAATAAACAAAGGCTACTACAAAGAAGACGAATTCAATGCTGATGGTGACTGTACAAGAGAAGCAAACAGAACTGTTGCACGTAATGCTCTTGCACTTGGTGGTAAGATCACAGTTGAAGATAGATCTAAAGGTACTGAAGCAAGAAAGTTTATAAGCAGTAGACTGATGCTAACGGCTATTACAAAAAAATTAAATGACTTTCAACAAAGCCTAAGCAAGGCAGTTGCAATGGACGAGTTCATTGTGCCACAGGATAGAATGTCAATTGGCATTGTTAACAGTCAAATTGCTATGTATGAACGTGCGATGAAAGAAGAAGCACTGACAAAGGATAGTGTGTACGGTACATTTGGTAAGATCAAAGAAAGAGTTGATATTAACCTAAAACCGGTTGCAAGATTTTGGTTGACAGATTGGGGTACCTTCCGTTATAATAGTATTACAACGGACGGATATAAGACAAGTTTTTACTATAAGGAGAAACTTGAAATAGGGGATGCAGTGAAAGTTCGTGGCACTGTTACAAAGCATACGAACGAAACTACAACAATTAATAGAGTAAAGGTTATAAACTAAATGGAAAGTAAATTTACAGTTGCAGGCACTGCAAAACAACATGGCATCACCAAAGTAAGATTTGCAAACGACTTAGTAAGTAGAATCAAAATACTTGTTAAGAACGATTGCACAGATATAAATCTTATTGAATTACCAGAGCCGATGACAAAACTAGAAGCACTAAAGCATTTAGAGTCACTGGACTTTGGTGCAAAAGACTTTGATGCAGGGTATGCTATCACTGAAAAACTTTATGAAAAGAACAAAGAAGCTAAAAGAGGCGAATACAAAAAGCCTATTAGTATTAGCGAAATACGTTCTCGTAAGGTAGATACTACAATCACACCGACTGCTATACTAGAGCAGACTGGTTTTACTGAGTTAGACACTAGCGAACTCGACTAAAGGAGACGATTATGGCACCAACAATTACAAGCACCTGCATAGAATGCGGAATGGAAAAAGGACATAGTTTGTTATATTGCCCAACTTGTACGTTGGTGAAAAATCAACAAGAACAGTTTGAAAAATTACAAACAGGTTCAATTTCAAGTGTTGGTGGCAGTGAGTCATCAACAAGTGAAACAATAGGTGAGATAATAGGCATGATAATCGGAGTAGTTGGTTTCTATTATTTTTTAGTATGGTTATGCACATAGAAATAAATATTGGTATGTTCAAAGGTAAAAAGGATATCGATAACTTATTTGGTGAGAACAGTGAAGTTGCTGGGTTAGTAGTTGCTATCTGTGCCACCATGTACGACAATGGAGTAAGGGTTATTCCAATTGGCGGCCTCATGCGACTACTTGGCGTTCCAAAAGAAAAAGCCGAGCAACATGATGATAAGGCGTTTGAATTATCTGATGATTTTTATGAACAACTTGAAGAAATGGGATTTGAAAAGATCGAAGATAGTCAATTGCAGATTCCAAATAACAAAACACTTCATTAGGAGAAAACATGTACACTCTTACAAATCAGATTGGTGTTACATTTCCGCAGTCCAGGAGGTCTTGTGGTAACAATGGACCAACCAGTACAAAAAGAACACCTCGCCTTTTAAAATTAGCACATAAAAAAACTTCAATTTGGATGCAAGATATAGAATGGAATAATCCGCCTCTTGCTCCGCCAGCATTATAAGGAATATAAAATGTCAGCACACGATAACCTAGTAGAACAAATGGAAAACTATATAGCAGAAAATAAAAAGTTTTCTGAAAAGAAAGTCAAAGCAGCCGCTACTCGTGCAAGAGCAGCCTTACAAGAAATTGGTAAAGCAGTGAAAGAACGACGTAAGGAAATCATCGAAGAAAAGAACGCAATATAATGAGTGGTGAACGACTGACCATTAACAATGATGGTCTAGTCACACACATTGATACTGACGACTATGTAGTCGATGCAAATTACGACTACACTAGTCCGCCGACCTATCAGTCAATTTCTCCAACTGAAGATATTGCAACCAGCAACATATTTTCAATGAGTCATGATATCGACGGAAAAATGAGAATCACCGGCGACGAAGCTGATATAGAAATAAATGGTATCAGTCTTAAACAAACACTAGAAGACATACAACAACGTATGGCTATACTACAACCAAACCCAGAACTAGAAAAAGAATTTAAAGAACTACGTGAAATTAGACAAAAGTACATTCAACTCGAACGCAATTTACTTGAGAAAAAAGAAATGTGGGACACTCTGAATAAGGACGATTAATGACCTACGTAGTAACTGAAAACTGCATCAAATGTGTGCATCAAGATTGTGTGACAGTGTGTCCAGTGGACTGCTTCTATATAGGTCCAAACTTTATGGTAATAGATCCAGACGAGTGTATTGATTGTGCAGTATGTGTACCAGAATGTCCTGCTGATGCTATTGTGGCAGATACAGACTTAGAAGACAAACCGCACGATCCGTGGACTCATCTAAATGCTGAACTGGCAAAACTAGATTCATTTGTAAACATTGTAGAAATCGACGAATCAAAGAGAGCCCCTGACAGAGACAAATGGGATGGTGTACCAAACAAAATTGATATGCTGGACAGAGGTGAAGAATGAAAATATACTATAGACTCATTGTTAGAGAAACTGGTCAAACACGACTACGTGTGCAAGAAGTACACGAAGATAAAAAGTACCTTGAGGGTAAAGCAAAGAAACTTGAGGAGGAAAATCCAGACTGGCAAGTATTTGTTGTAAGAGAGAATTACAATGTTTCTTGATATTCTATGATTAGAATTGAAATTCAACAGGAACGTATACTCAATTTCAAACATGTGTTAAATGCAATACTTGAAAACAAAAAAGTTTTTCTAGTAAACGAAGGAACTAATTTACAAGATTTAATGATCGAAGATTTACCTTTTATTGATCTAATTAAAAATAAAGACATAGAAGTTCATACATACAACCTTATACAACAACCGATTGATGGTATAAAAATTGTAATACGTAGCCAGGCCATGCCTTTTTTGTATTATAGCACACAAAAATTATTCGATAATAACAAAAATATTAACAAGCATTTTGGAATGTTTGTAGGCGGAAGCCGATGGAATCGATTATATTTGGCAAGTAATTTATTTGACAAATATAAAGAACAATCATTGATCAGCTATAGACAAACTCTAAACAATCCAACTCAGCCATGTAGTTTGCAGATAGATGATCTTTATAACAAAACTGCTGAGATTAACAATAGCAAATTTTATAATACCATCTCTAACTTTATAGCCAATTTACCAATGACTATCACTGATGAACACAACGATAATAGTGGCTTTATAAATTTTGATCAAGCATGGAATATACATTCTTTGTATAGAAAAATTTTTGTAGACATAGTAGCTGAAACTTTCCATAATGGTCATACATTTTATCCTACAGAAAAAACTGCAAGGCCAATTGCATGTTGTACTCCCTTTATAGTGTTTGGTCCAAAAAATTACTTACAGAACTTAAAAAAAATTGGATTTCGTACATTTAATAAGTTTTGGAGTGAACGGTATGATAAACATACTGGTGTTAGCAGAATTATAGAGATCAATAAATTAGTTGATAGTATAGCAACCATGAGTATGGACGCCATAAAACAAATGTACACAGAAATGCAGCCTATACTTGCACACAATGTAAATGTTTACAAAAACTTGAATATGAACACATGGAATAAAAATCTTTAGAGGTTGACTTTTTATGCAAAAATGTTATAATAAAGACTTATTAGAACAGGAGTACGCCATGTCAATGCACTTAGTTGGTCCTTATATGACTACAACAAAATATTCCCGTAAGAAAACTAATAAGAAGAAAAGCCAGAAGCAGATCGCAACTGATATTGCACATGACAAGTGGTTACGTGCTAGAGGTATTGCACCTGATCAGCTGAAGGCAAAGTTGCCTACTAATGCAAAAGGCGAACGCAAAGGCATTTATACCGTTCCTGATTATACGATACATCAAGGTAGTTATGTACTAGGCAACAACTGTGAAGGTAGTACTGCTAAACGTCATGAGAATACATACACTGGTGATGAACTAGCTGGTATTGGTATGTTGCACAAAAGTAATATGGTTCCTGTACGTAAAGACTCAAACGATGCAAAAGAGATAGCACGTATGAGGAGAGGTTAATGAGATTACCGCCACACTTGCCAAATTTTATACTTGTGCCGTTAATAATCGCAGGCTTTTTAATATGTGCAAGTTGGCTTGCATACATGAATCATGATGTTGCAAGGTTCTATTGATGAAAGACAAAGCGAATTCAATTGATCTTGCATTATACAATGCTCTTCGCTATGAAGAAGCCACACTCAAGTATTCAGAGGATGCTGACAAGCAGTGGGATATTAATGAAGCAGAAAAACAAACCGTGCTTAAATGGATGGCCAACAGGATGACTGATATAAAGGATAGACTATGAAAAAGGTTTGGAGTGTTACTATATGTGGTAAGAACGATTGCGTTAGCA
>JGI24004J15324_10000739_pt1 | contig 13138 bp, 12 predicted proteins | sample LinPmetageLP32_FD_15324 | JGI IMG/M metagenome (IMG submission 15324)
AACATTCCGTTACATACAGCGATTTTGTACCCTTCAAATACAGGTGCATAGTCTCCGTTCATATTGTAAGCATTAACATATCCTAAAGTAGATACTGCTGATACATATAAAGCGTAAGTCTTAGGACTCATATAGATATGTAAGTCTTCTTTTCTTAAGATAGCTGAAACATTAGCTGCCATGTCAGCAGTTAAAGTTTGTAAGTTAGCAATAATGTTAAGTGTTGTGTAAGCTGCTGAAGCTGCTGATTGAACAACTGTTCCATCAACTCCTGGTAATAAAAGACCTGTTACAGCTCCTGAGAAACCATTGAATTTCCCTGCTACAGCAGTTCCTGCCCAAATACTTTCTTCTGTTGCTTGTGCTATGATTTCACCCATGTAAGAAATTACATAGTCATCAAAAGATGCAGGTGGTGGTGCTCCTGCTCCTGCTCTCATTTGTAACGCTTCCCAAGAATCTAGTAATGTAGACTTGCAAAGGTCTAAGTTAATTTGTAAGTTCTTAGGTTCTAATACTTTTTCTGTAAGTGCTAAATTACCTGCTCCTGTGAAGTCGCAAGTTGCATCAGCAACAAGTCCTGAACCCGCCATTCTTTGAATGTTTGATTTGAATTTAATGTTTTCAATAGATGTTAAGTAATCTAAAGAGTTTGCTTGTTTCAGTGCTGCTGCAATGTAGAATCCTGCTGCTTTACCTGAAAAGTTACTAGTTGTAGTAAATGCCATTTTTTTGTTTTTTTTTAATTAATATTATTTATTTAAATCGTGTAAGAATTTTTCTCTTCTTGATAGTTTGTTGTAGTCTGCTCTTGATACAGGTTTTCTGTCTGAACTGAATTTATTAGTATCTAAAGGAGCTGAAGCAGGTTGTGCTGCTAACTCAGTTTTAAGTTTTTCGTTTTCTTCTTTTAACTTAGTCAATTCATCTTCTGCTGAAAACTCAACTACTTCTGTAGTTTTTATAGACTTAGGGTTTGTTGTTGGTTCTTCAACTTCTTCAGATAACTCTTCAGCATCTGTATCTCCTTCACCTAATCTTTCTTTAATATCTGCAATTGCATCCATTAAATTATCAACCTTATCTTTCATTTCTTCATAAGACTTTGCCCAATCTGCTTTTTCAGCATCAGTTTCAGGGAACATAAAGTTTACAGCTTCAGATAATTCTTCTTCTTTTACTTCTTCAGTCATTTCTTCTTTTTCATCATCATATCCTGCTTCAACTTCTTCTTCTGTTTCAGACTCAATAACCTCAGCAACAATACCTTCTTCTTCAACTCTAAAAGTAACTCCTGTATCAGTCTTGTAAGTTCCAATAGGTAAAGGAATTGTAGTTCCGTCTTCTGTTAATACTGAAATATCAACTGATTCAGCTAATTCATCAGCAGTTGAAACGAAAATAGTCCCATCTTCTGACTTTGCTTGGTAAGCTAAAACTACTTCTTCTTCAGTTTTGTTTAAGCCCAGTGCTACTAAGATTTGTTCTTTAATGTCCATAATTCTTTTTAGTTTTATTAATGTTTGTAATATATAATAGATAAACTATTACTTTGTTTGATTTTCGTTTATTATTTCATTTAAAGCAGATAAAATTTCTTCAGTCGTAGGTGTTTTTTCTGACATCTGTTCCATCTTGTCTGTAAAGTAACCTTCTATTGAAAGTCCTTTTAATTCACCATCTTTGATTTTATTCCAAAGCTCGTCATTCTCTATTTTCATTTTCACGAACCAAGTGCCGTTAGGTAAGTCGTAACCGTATAACTTAGACTTATCCATATCACCTTCCTTAATCCAACTTTCAACTGTTAGAACGCCTGAAACTCTGTCTTGGTGTTGATATGTAGCTTTATGATGATTGTTATGTTTTAAGTATAACTCAGAAGCCTTTCTTACTGTATCAGGACTAAAGTAAACATAGTAATCTGAATCTGTATTAGGGTTATGTCTGAATATTTGCTTATTAGGAATAAGTGCAGGGCTAACCAACATTCTTTTCTCCTCATCTACCTTAGCGAAAGTTAAATTGTTTTTTTCTTTTCCAAAGTAAACAAAGTCCTGTTCTATTGCAGGTGAAGTTACTAAACTAATTGCATCAATAGCTAGTTCTTGACTATCATCATCAATTACTAATTCTACAATAGATGTAGTCTTTTCGTAATAGTCTTTATTAGCTTCTTCACATTCAGCTATTGAATCATAAGTACAGCTTCCTGTCTTACCCCATTTGTATTTTCCGTTTTCACATTTTTCGCAAGGCATATTATATAATATATTAAGTTAGTATTTATTTGATTTTAGATTGTAGCTCTTCTTCTAATGTTTGCTAATTGGTTTTGACTATTAGTCATTTCATCTGTAACTACATAAGCACGAGTTGCTTCAGGTTCTACTCCTCCTGATATATCAAAAGCTCCTGACATCATTTGTGGTGCAGGAGTTGCGGCTGCTGCTGTAGCTCCTCCTCCTCCTCCTCCTCCTTCCGCAGGGGTTCCACTTAATATCTTTTGTATTTGTATAGCAGAAAATGCTCCTGCAAGTCCTGCTTGAATAAAAGGATAAGCAGGGAAACCTAATGTAATTGGTGATTTTTGAGCTGTTGTAAAAGCATTTTGAACCCCCTCTACCCCTGAAATTGTAGCTGATGCAACTGCCGCTGCTTTTCCTATAGTGCTTCCTTCATCTGCTATTGCTGAAATTAAATTAAGACCATTTTTAGCAATCCCAATTTTTGCTTTTTGAACATCTTTTGCAAGTTGTTTTTCTTTATCTGCATCATCAAGTTGTTTTTTATTCCATTCATCATTAGCTTTTATTTTAGCATCAAATTCCTCATCTATAAGTCTTTGAACTTCTTTAGCTGCTGCTTCTTTCTCAGACAACTCTTGGTTTACAGCTGTAGTTATTTGAGTCTGTAATAACCTTTGACTTCTTAGTTTTTTAGTATCAAGGTTAATCAATTCTGCTTGAAGTTGTGCAAGTTTATCTTTTTGCTCAATACTGTTTTTGCCCTGTTCCATTTCTAAAACTTGGGCATCTATTAAAAGTTGCTTAGACTTTATTTCTCTTGCTGTTATATCTTCTTCTATCTTTTGTGCTTTCCTAAGTAAAGCTATTCTTTCAGTAGCGTTATTTTTTTCTCTATCTTCAGCTTGTAATCTTATGTCGTTTATTTCTCTATTTGCTTTAGCTCTTTCAACCTTTAACTTTCTGTCAATGTGGTGTGCTTTTTGTCGCATATTAGTTACTTCTACAAGTGCATCTACTTCTTCTAAAGTTTCATTAACAAACCCTTTAGCTGCTAAAGTTGCTTTTACAAACATATCTCTAGTTGCACCTGTAGGGTCTTTAAGGAATTTTAACAACCCATTTCCAAACTTTGTCAGAGCAGGTAAAGGGTCTGTAAATGTTTTAATAATTATTTCTCCTAAATTGGCGAAGGCATCTGCAACTTGACTTGTTACTGCACCAATAGCAGCCATAATTCTTTGAAACTTTTCTTGACCTGCTTCTGACCTTTTAAACGATTGAGCTAAAGCAACTACAGCAATAACTAAAGCACCAATCCCTGTACTCATTATTCCTGCTTTTATAGTTCCAAACATAGCTTTTGCAGTTGGAATAATTTGACTAAACCCTTTCTTAACACTATTTAATGAAACACCCATTACATTAAAGTCAGCAATAGTTTCTTTGGATTGCTTATTATATTGTTTTTGCTCTTTTACTGATTCCTTTTGTTCTTCAGTTAATCCTTTTACAGCTAATTTTTGGTCTTTAATAGAAAGGTTTAAATGTTTAAGCTGCTTGTCTATTCCTGACAAACTTCTTTCGTAGTCGTTCATTTTAGCCCTCTTCTGTTGTAGAGCTACTTCTTCTTGCTGTAATTCTAAAAGAATTTTCTTTTGCTCAGATAAAGTATCATTTAAATCTTTTGTATCTTTAGTAACACCTTTAATGTTACTTTTTATTGTCATTACTAATTCTTCTGCCATATCTTTATTTTTAAAGTGCTACTCCTGTTTTAATTTGTGTGAATCTTATATTACTAGCCCATTCAATTGTTGCATCTGTTGCTCCTCTTACATCTATAATAAAGTTAGTTCCATCTACTGTTGCTGTTGGTCTCCAAGCACTAACTACACCTGAACTTTTAATAGCATCTCTTTCTCGTGATATACTTAGTGTTCCTGATTTATTAATTACTACTCCTCTTTCTACATAACTTGCAAAATCACCTGTTGAACCTTCACTTGTTCCGCCAACCCTTACAGCTAATACGTCAGCGTGGAAATACATAGCAGTATTATCAGGTATAGTAAAGTAATTGCCTGATATATTATTTAAATAACTATCAACTGTACCTCCTGCTGTGGTTTGCGTTCCATACATTAAATGAATACTTTGTCTTTCAGCTAAATTGTCCGTTGAAGCGTTACCTCCTAAGACTATTGAGTTATCAGCTGTTGCTTCTCCTAAAGTGCCATAAACAAAAGCATTGTTCACACTAATAGCTATTTCATTTTGATTTCCTACTATAATGTTATTTCTTGACAATCCTTTTACAGTATTATTTTCACCCATTACTAAGGTGTTGTTAGTACCTGTTTCTGTTGTGTTTCCTACACCATAAGTCTTGTTGTTTTTATTAGCAAAATTTGTATTAAGATTTGGATTATATCTAAATGCACTACAAGTTCCTGAAGCTTTATCATAAGTATAGCCATAAGCTTCACATTGAACTTGATTTGGTATTACAGAATTTGTACCATCAGTAAAGGTTACGACCCCTAAAGTTGTGGTTCCTAAAGGTTTTACAGCAAATCCTTTTAAGAATGGTATTGTTGGTAAACTGCTCATTATGGTATAAGTATAAATTCAACAGTTGCTAAGTCGTTGGGTTTGTAGTCTATTTTATTTACTCGAAATTGTCTGTTTTTTATCATTATCGTATCAAAGAAATTAAATGTGTTTATATCAGCAGGTGTTAGATTTACTTTTAAAGTCATTATTCTAGTATCAGGATTGTACAATTCATTGTAGTAAGGTTGCCAATACAAACTAAATAAATTTTCAGGCACTGAAGAACCAACTCCTGGCAATAGTTGGCATTGTCCGAAATGAAAATCTACAGACCCTAATGCTGTAGGAATTTCTGTTAAATGACTAAACTGCAAGAATTGTGTTTGGTTTTCTGAAGAAAATCCATTCTGTGTAGGAATAAAATAAGAAGCTCCTGTATCTTTTACTCCATTGTTATACATAATTCTTGGACTATTTTCAAAACCTTCCCAAGTACCTTCATCACCTCTAGCATAAATTGCAGGAGTTATAAAATCAGAAAACTGCGACATTAATTGCTTAACTACTGTAGCTGCAAATGGTTCAGCTACTATTTCATCTTCCCCTGTTAATATTGTAAACGCTGAAGCATCAAACTCTTTACTTCCATATAAATGCCCACCCACTGAATTTTTATAAATCATAAAAGCATAATCATCATCATCTTCTACAAATTTAAATACAGTTTTTTTATTTAACTCAGTCAAAGGTATAAGCTTCATTTCTGCAATATCTATCTTATCTGTCCAATCGTGAGCAATACCTCTTGAAGCTAAACTTAAATCTGAAGTTGTACCACTTGATGTATTATTAATAAAAACATCTGAATAAGGTTCTATTAATATATTACTAGGATTATCTTTGTCAGGAATTGAAACTAAATTAAACATAGTCATAATTCCTTTTAGAAATTCAAACTGTCCGAGTTCACCTCTTAATGTATCTAAAAGTGTGTCTGTTGTAGTTTGAGCTACTGATGTTACTATTATAACAAGTGAAGGAGTAGATGAGGGGGATATAGGGTTGAAAACGCTATCTAAAAAATATGTAGAAGAAACACTCCCTTTTGCTTGACATAATATTGTATCTCCTGCTGTTAGTGGTGGGGTAGTAAAACTCCCTGAATAATTAAAAATTGTATTAGAACTAGTTGCAGTATTAAAAGGAACTCCATTTACTAACCATTGAACAGTTATAGTAACACTAGTACTAAATATTTTTTTAAAATCCATACCATAAGATAAAGTGTAAACTTGCCCATCTTCTTGTGCTGTAAATACTCCTGATGAATATCCAAAATTTGCATTTAAACTAGCACCCCCAATATTTGAACTAGACATTGAAGCAAAATCTAAAGTAGTAAAAGAATTAGGAATAATAAAATCACTAATATTTGTTAAATTACCACTAGAGCTAAATATTACAGGAGAATTATTAGCACCCCAATTGAAGTCCATATAAAGCTTTTTAAAATCATCAGTATCAAAAAAAGCTGACTCATAAGTAAAAGGAAAATTAATTTGATTAAAGATTCTATCTATTAAATATCTAATGTTTATAAAAGGTCTAAACGCTGCTTCTAATGTAAGAAGTTCAGGGTTGCCAACTGTTGCACTTGAATCATTTGAACCACCTACTGCAATCTGATGCGACCAATCTACAAATGGATAACGTAACGTAGTATAAGGGTCTCTGAAGCCTGAAGTGCTTGGGTTAGTAAAAGTCATACTTGTACCTCCACCTGCATCTCGCCAACTTCTTTTTATGTTTTGTTTTTCGTAATCGTGGTCTAACTCAGTAAAATCTAAATCAGAAAATGTTCTGTCTTTTAATACATCTGCTAAAGCAACAACTTCAGAATAAAGGTTTACATTGTAGCTTATTTCACCTTCTTTGTCTGAAATATCTATAAGTCTAAGATAACCTTCGAATAATAAAAAACCATCTTCCTTTAATACGCATTGAGTTTTAACATAAGGATTAAAATTAAGACCTGTATCTGTTCTTGTTATTTCAAATATATTATCAAATATTAAATTGTTTCTTTTTGTTGCAGGTAAGTTAAATGCTTTAGAATAGGACTGTACTTGTTCTGCGACATTTTTAAAATCATCAACACTAAGACTTAAAGGAATATCTTCATCTTCATATAAGTCGCAAATTACTTGCCCATCTTCTAAGTCTGTGTAAATTAGTGTTGGTGTTAAACCTTGTTCTGTAACACTTATATTAGTTATCCTGATAGTATCATTAACTGTGTTGAAATAACTTATAAAAATTATATCATTTGCAGTTGCAGCTGTCCAACTAAAGGTACTTTGATAATCTGATGCTGTATTTAAATCTAATGCAATCTGAGTAGTACCATTATAGGCATAAAAAACCACAAACCCTGCTGCTGATACTTGGTCTAAGTCTATTACAATTTCATAAGTCGTTCCTACAACTAAGTTAGAAAGTTTTTGATACACTCCGCAAAATGTGCTTCCTATTGCCGACTCTAATACTAGATTCCCTGAAGTTTCAAGAGGTAAGGCAGGTGTTCCTGCTGATGTACTTCTAAAACGATACCAACTATTAATTATTGAAGGTGGTTGATTAGTCAAAGCATTTACTATAACATTTCCTGAAGGGCTATCATAACTACTTGAAGCGTTTATTGTATTAAAGTTGATACCATCAACAACAAACTCATTTGCAAATGAAGTTATAGAGTTAAATTCCCCTTCATAACTTTGTGGATATAATATTAATTGTACACTCATTATACTGATTGGGTTCTTAGTGTTTTTGTTTTCTCTACTTCAAAAGAATATTGTATAAGCTTGTCATTAGCTACTGTCTTTCTTGTAAAACTTGAAGTCATAAGTCTTACAGGCGTTACATAATTATTCAATATAGATTTAGAATTGTCAGTTTGAAATCCTTCTAAGATATAAACTTCTGGACTGTTTATTAATTCTTCAAATGTTGTATTATAATCTGCACTTACATAATCTGTATTCATTTTAATTTTCTCAGTAGCATTAACTCTGAAAGATTTTTTACCTCCTTTAAAGCTATCAGCTCTATATACGCTTTCATTCCAAGTTCCTGCTAGTTGATTGTATGTAGAACCTTTAGTTGATATGCTTCTTGTCGATTTCTTATTGAATGTAAAGTAATCCCAAGCTCCGTACTGGTTTAACCAACATAATCTGATAGGCTCAAAACCTTTACCATCAGGGCAATTAATGTTAATTGTATATCCCTGCGACAACGCACTTGTACCTTCTCTAGCAGCAAGGATAATCTTACCACCCTGTATAGTTCCTGCTGAAACTAAACCTTGAAAAGTTGTACTCCAATTTTGTAAATTAGCAGGAAAACAACCAAAATACAATATTTGTTTATTAGCTTTAGTATCGTATGTGTTATAAGCACCATTAGCAGAAGTTAAGTCCATTGTTTCAGCAGCTAAAGATGAACCATCAGCACCAACATAATTTAAAACTATATTAGTTATTTGAGTAATGGGGTCATCTAGCTGAGGTTGTATAAAAGCCAAAGTTCCATAATCTTCTAAGTTAGCCGACTGTACAAAAGGTGCATTTGTTAAAAATCTTTGAGTATTTACATCTAGCAAGAAGTCATCTCTCCAATCCCAACCAAAGTTCTGATTTGCAGCACCACCATATTCTAAAACATCTGTTTCTTTTAAGTACCCATTAAACAACAGGAAAGCTGCTGAGTCTATTGAATTACCTGAAGCACTAGCTACAGTATTAGGGAAGTCAGTATCTGCTCCTAAGTGTTCTATTTTAAACCGTATTGCTAAATATCTAACAGTATTATTATTTCTCGAGTAATTATCAACTAAATGAATAGGAAACGGCACATCACTAGCAAGGTCGTTTTTATATTTAGATGTATCAAAAGCCATATTATCTGCTTTGACATAATTTTCTACAACATTACTGAAGTCAAACATTCCTACTCCTGCATTATTAGGTGTAGTCTTAAAAGTTGCTACTAAATCAGTAGTTACAGATTGGTTAGGTGGGAATCCTGAGCTTATGTAAACCTGAGCTACAAACTTTACCTTTAATTGGTTAGCTACTATGTTTGCATTTGAAACTGCAAAAATTATATCTTGACCTACAGGAAGTACATCATATTTTGGTCTTTGTTCTATTATATTTGGCATGATTTATTTGGGTCTGTAATATGTTGTTAGATAGCTTTCTATGTCTAATTTTAATTCAGTTAGAAAACCTTTTTTTAATTTATTGTATTCAATACCTAAAGGTTTTTGAAAAAAGCTCAAAGATTTAATTCCTTCTCGTTTTATTTTTTTACTAATTAAATAAGCAAACCCCGATAAAAACTGTCCTGTTTTTTTATCTCTTCCCCTGCCTAAACCTTTTGGTTGAATTCCTTTTTTCTTTATCCATTTAGAAAGTATATCTATTGGAGGTCCTTTTGTTGTGTATTTATAAGGGCTTTTAACATTTTCACCTGCTGTATTAATGTAAGAATGTTCTTTCTTGTTTCCTGAAACCCCTTTGTCTAAATATTCACCATAATCTTCCATATAGAATTTAGTAGTAAAACCTTGTGAGTCAGCAGTAACTTCAAAACGAATTGATTTACCTAACGCTGTATCGCCTTTAGCTTTATTTAATTCAGCTTTAGAGTCTTTTATTACCTTCCTTCCAAAGCTGTTAAGGTATCTTTCAAGAGCTTCTGTTTTCATTACACTAGCCCTGCAAAGATTTCTACTTGCACATCAGTTGTTGCTGAAGGTCTAACTTCAACAGTAACTAAATCTTCTAATGTAGGAAATGCAGGAGTTGTATCTGCTTCAGCTATCATTACTTCTTCTGCTTGAAATAATAAATGTGAACCTCCTGCTCTTACAGTTACTTGATAATTTGTAGCTGCTGTTACAAAAGCTACTTTCATATCTTGGTCTGCACTCAAATTAGTTACTCTCAAATACTTACAGTTTTCTACATCTAAAGCACCATCAGCTCCATAAGGAGTTGAATTAAATACTGCTACTGTTGTAGTTTGTGAATGAGTACAAGTTAGTATTCTTTCAAATACATCTATAATACCTGTTGTTGTAATTGTGTTTGTTGTTCCTCTTACTGAGCCATTTAAAGTAACTCCTTCTGAGATTGTTGTGATTAAGTTTGCCATTTTATTTTTTATCTATTTGTTTAAGTTTATTTATTGCCCAATTTACACCTGATGAACCACCCCAAGCATCCCACATAATACCTCCACATCCTTCTGAGTAAGGAACATCTTTATGTTGTTGATGTCTTTTAAATGATGCCATTCTTGCTATTGTATCTCTGCTAATAGGTTTTCTATCTGCTAACTGTGAACTTCTTGTCCAACCTACTCTAGTACCGCAACTGCTTCCATTTTCTTCTTTATACTTTCGTGCTCTCTTAGCATTATTAGTAGCTGCTTGTGGGTAGTCGCTATAACTTTCTAGCTCTATACTTATTGCTTCTAGCTTTTCTAATATATCTTCGTATTTCATAGCTTTATTGTTATTTTAAATTTTTTCCACCCTATTTGAANTATTAATCTTCCTATCTTAAATTTTAACATTAGTAACCTGCACCTCTAATATTAACAGGAATATCACAAGTCTGAAAGTCATTCTGAACCAATACCCCTATATTAAATACATATCCACAACATAAGTTATCAAATCTTTCTTGAAACGGTTCTATTGTAAATTGGTCTTGCGTAAAATAGATAGGTTCATTTATATCATCAACACCTAACAAAGACTGCCTTGCACTATGTCTAAGCATACTTATAATATCTGTACAAATGTGTAATGTTTGATTGAATACTTCTTGTTCGTTATTTTCTCTGTCTATTAACTTAGTTAATCCTTGATGCTGTTTAGTTTGCCAATCTGACTTTTCAGAAACTAAATCCATAACAAAGACTTGGAAGTTATAAGTCAATTGACTATCACCTGTTGTAACTGAAGTAGGGTTTATGTGCATTAAAGGAAACTTCTCCATCTTCTCAAGGTTAATGTCGTATATATCACCTACTGAAATTGTGCTTATCTGTTCGTGATACTGACCAAGTCTTAGTAAGGTGTTTACTACATTATTGTAAGTCTTATTGTTTACCATTTCTATTTACTTTGTTTTGTGAGTTTAAGTCTGTTTCATAACTCAACCAAGTTAAGCACTCTAACAATCCTAAATTCGTTATTCTTTCTAAGTTTACTATTTCACCATTTGTTAATCTATACATCACACCAAACCAACCCCATTTCTCTGCAAAGCTTTCTGTTGCTATTGCGTCTTCATTTCCTTCAGCCGCTCCATCAAATACAATGGCAAAATCTCTGACAACTCCTTCCCTAAAGTGTAAAAAAAAACCAATGCACTTTGCACTTGTTGAGCTGACATCTTTTTCATTTCTTCCGTCCTAAGCCGTATATTTCCATCATAAGCATCAATAACATAAATACCATTTTTCTTTTCTTTTATCGGTCTGTAAAGAACAGCCATTAATTCAGGCAAATGCTTTTCTATACCACCTTTTATAAATGTTTCTATGTCTGCATACTCACCTAATGTTATACTATCTAAATCAGGGTGAAAACCATACTCAACACCATCTATTTCAATTATCCTTTTTAGCTTTGTATCTTGCTCTTGTTGTAGCTGTGCTATCCTGCTCATTATTACTGCTACATCTGATAAAGCTAACTCCTTTACTAACTGCTTAGGAATGTTAGATAAAGCTGTTATTGTTTCTTCTGCTTCTTCTGTCTTACTAGCTGTTTCTAAATCAACAAGTTGTAACCATTTTTCAAGAGTTACATCTTCCCAACTACTAATAAGTTTGAACTCTTTTACCTTACCTTCCTTTTTGACTTTTACTTTCATCTGTTATATAATAGAAATTTGTTGTTTTTAGTTTACTGTACATAATACTTACCTGCATTAGGGTTATCTAAGTGATAAATAACATTATAACGAACACCATCAATTGCGTGATTAAAGTTATCTACAAATAATTTTGAGCCTTTATCTGCGTATATGTAGTTGTTCAATTCTTTAGCTATGTTCGTACTTTCTGGAGTTATAACAAGTTCATAATCTAACATACGAGTTATACCACTTTCAATAGTTCCTTTTTTTACAGGTTTTATATTAACCCCTAAATGTCTAAGGTCTGCTATTAGTCTTGGTTCTGCTGAGTCAGCAATGATAAGTTTTTTGTCTACTTTATCTAATATAATTTGAGCTAACTCATTTGACTTTAATCCGTTCTTATAGATATGTTCTTTTAAATATATCTTACGCTTTCTTTTATCAATAGCTACTTCAGTAAGACTGTCAGGGTCTACACTAAAACCAAAGTCCATTCCACAGGAAGTCTGAAGCCCATCAGGATTAAATTCACCTATACTCCAATTCTCAAAGACTACTCCTTCTGCTTTGTCTAACCAACCTCCTAAGATTTTATGCTGATACTTTTTAAAGTTTCTGTGCTTAATGCTCTTAATACGCTCTAGGAAGCTCTGTGAGAGGTTTTTGATGTTGTCTTGGTAGTTGGTGTGTATATAGCATATATTGTCCTTAGAACCGTTAAAACCACCCTCTACGCCTTTATCCTCAAAGAACCTCTTGTATATCCAATGCTCTTTAGTAACAGGGTTTAATATTAATACAACCCTATTGTGTATGTTCTTTTCTCTAATGCTTAAATCAATAGTATCAAATATATTCTCATCAACAAGTTCTTCTGCTTCGTCTAATACCCAAGTTGAAATACCTTGTAATGATTTTAGACTAGCTGTTTGATTACCTGCTGAGGTTCTAATTCCTCTAAATAGAATGTCTGATTGATTGCTTGTATTTACTACTTCTGCTTTATTAATACTAAAGACTTCATCAAACCCTAGTAGCCCAATCTTTTCCAAGAACTCAGGAATAATAGACAAGTGAGCTGAAGTCATTGTATAACGAGTAAAGAGTATTCTTATTCCTTTAGTCATTGTAAGTAAAGTAAGAAAGACTGTTACAGCAAAAGACTTGCCTGAACCTCTACCGCCTGTTATAATAAAGTACCTAGCATCAGATGAAAATAAAGGATTGTATTTCTTATTCAGTATCAGTTTCAACAAATGTTATTACAGGCATATTGATAGCTTTATCACCTGAAGTTATATCTACCCTGTTTGTTTCATTCCAACCTAACCTAGTCTTAGCTGCGTGTATTACAACTGAAGGCACTTTGTCTTTTACACATTCATAATACTT
>JGI24004J15324_10000747_pt1 | contig 13087 bp, 15 predicted proteins | sample LinPmetageLP32_FD_15324 | JGI IMG/M metagenome (IMG submission 15324)
CTCTTGTTGATAAGGAAGTTAGAAATAAAATAAGAAAAGGAGATAGTGAGGCCATTATGGATTTAGCTTTTAGTCCCTTGGCTTTAATACCAGGCGGCTCGGCCGCTGGAGGAACTGCTAAAGAAACGGCAAAGGCTGGTGCTAAGGCCGGGGCAAAGGCCGGGGCTAGGTCAGTAGCCAAAACCACTGCTAACAAATTAGCAAAAAAGACGTTAACCACTACGGCGTTGAGGTCGGCAAACGCCGTTAAACAACTTGGGAATATTGGACTCAGAACCGCCCCATCTCTTTTAAAAAATTAAATAAAAAATAACAAAAATATATTTAACTAATTATAATGGTAATAAAAAAAAAGACGAAAACAAAAACTAAAAAGAAACAAACAGAGATTTCAAGATTAAAGAAACAATTAAAATTATTAACCGCCAAACTTCTTACACAACAAAAAAAACTATTATCAGTTAGTAAATATAAGATATTAGAGAAAAAAATGAAAGGGAGAGTTGATAACACTAAAGATTTAGATGATATTAAAATATTGTTAAAATCATTTATATCTAATAAAACTACTGGAAGTCAGGGAATGGTAGCTCCACCTATAAAATTTTCTAGTGATACAGCTAGTAGTTTAACTAAAGCCCAGAATGAAGAAAAAAAAAGAAAAGAAAAAACAACACCACCACCAACACCACCGCCACCACCACCAAAACCACCAAAAAAACAACCAGTCCCATCAACACAGCCAACACCACCACCTCCACCAAAACCACCAACAGAACCCAGAAAAACATCACCATTAAATCCAAAAACCCCACCACCAACAACACCATTGGAAGACCAAGAATATGAAGAAGAAGAAGACGAAGAAGACATTGAATTATTTGGAATTCCTGAACAAAGAATTAGGAATAATTTACAAATAGTTCCATCTAAGGGTGAAGGNGGAAAAAAAGAAACTAAAAAAGATAAAAATATGNTAGAAAAAGGGGTAGATACCTTTAAAATATATCAAAAATATAAAGATAGGAAATTTAAAGATTTAAACGCCGAAGAACAAGAGGAATTTTCTAATGCTATGCCNGATTTAATAGATGTTGCTTCTTCTGCTGGTGTNNCTNTGGGTAATAATATAGTAGACGGATATAGATTTTTAAACAAATATTTTAGTAAAGATAAAAATAAACCAGATAATCAAGAAATAGAAATGGGTAATGCTATAGAAATGACACCACCACCGCCAACCGCATCTCCACCACTAGAACTTGTAAATGTATCTCCTTCTCCATCTCCTTCTCCTCCTCCTCCTCCTACTCCTTCTAATGGAATGGGATATGGTGGTCTAGCTGCTGGAGCGTTGGCTGCTGGAGTAGTTGGAGTTGGTCTAGCTTCCCAAATAGCCCCTATGCGTAGTAGAGGTAGAGAAATATATTCAAGATTGAGAAATGGGTTTATAGACCGAGTAGGAAATGCTGATAGATTAGGAACTCCACCACCCTTAGCATTAGAACCAGCAAGGGGGGCAGCCGCTCCAGTATTAGACCAAATTGGAAGAGTGGCTGATGCTATAGTTAATAATCCTCAAGTAGAACAAGTTGGAAACGTGGCTCAACTAGCCAATAGATTTAATCAACTAGCAGTGAATCAACTACCACTAGAACCAGAAAAAGTTTTCAATCCTAGAACAGGTAGAATGGTTAGTAAGAGCCGTTTAAAAACTCTAGACCAAAGAGATGCTGATAATGAAGCAAATAGAAAAGCTTTAGAAAAAGAAGACAAAGCAGAAGCAAGAAAAAAGAAAAAACTAAAAATTGTTGATACAGCACAAGACGAAGAAGCACCAGCACAAGACGAAGNAGCACCAGNACAAGNCGAAGTAGCACAAGACGAAGTAGCACAAGACGAAGTAGCACCAGCACAAGAACAAGAAATAGAAGTGGTAGACGAAGTAGCACCAGCACAGGTAGAAGAACCAGGATTATTTCCACCAACACCATTAGAATAAATAGATATTCAAATTAAAATATATGTGTATATATAAATGAATTTAGATTTATATGAAAAATATAAATATATTCCCAGACAACCTATTGAAATAATATTAAATAGTAAAAATGGAACTGATTTAAATAATTTAGATGGTCATAAAATCTATTTATTAGAACAAGAAATTAGTAGTAGAAAAGATGAACGATTATTATTATATTTAAAAAAATGCTTTTTACCCTTTAGTTTTTATACTCTATCATCATCACAGAAAAATAATATATTAGATATTAAAGAAACTAATGGTGGTGGTAGTGATACTTATTCTATAACTATACCAGATGGAAATTATAATATAACAGAATTAATTAGTACCATAAAATCATTATTAGAATCAACAACACAAAAAAATTTTAAATATACTATTACATATAACAAATCTACATCTAAAGTATCATTTAAAATTTTAAGTGGAACAACTCCAACTAACGCCACTTTATTATTTTCTACTGGTGTAAATTCTAAATTTAGTGTTAAAAATATTTTAGGATTTAATGAAACTGATGTATCATTTACTACTAGCAGTTCTACCACTAGTCAAAAAATAGTTGATATGGCTGATGGTTTAGATAGTATCAGAGTAATAAGTAATTTAGTTGGTTCTAATATTCGTTCTACTAATAGAGAAGGGGGAGAACTATTATTGATTCCAGTTGATTTAGAACCGTTTAGTGTAATATATTTTAATGAAGGGCCAGCACCATTTAAGCATTTAATCAATCAAGAAAATATTAAACGAATAGAAATTAAAATGACTGATGCTAATAATAATATAATAGATTTTAATCAAATACCTTATACTTTAATATTACAGGTAGAATTTGTATTTAATCCAGCGGATAAGATAACAGAAAATAATAAACAATTAGAAAAAATTAGTAGTTTAAAAAAAATGATTGAAGTAAACGAAAAACTGGCGAGAGAAATTATAAAAAAAAATAAAAATTAATATATATAGACTATGAAAATAAAAGAAACTGATTCAAATATTAAAATTAATGGTGCTAAATTTCATACTGGAGATAGACCAAAACAACTTAGCCCATTTCTACCATATGTAAATATGAGTTTAATTATAGGATTACCAGCGTCTGGTAAATCATCTTTAATTAAATCTCTATTAAATGGAACTAAACAAGATAATTTATATAATGATGTCTTCCATAGTGTTTACTATATTAGTCCTAGCGGAACTATGGATTTAAATTTACCAGAAGAAAAAATGATTAGTTTAGCAGATGAACCACTAGAACGGATATTAGAGGATATTATAGAAAACGAGAGCGGACAAGGAGAAGAAGACGAACACCACCACGCTTTAATTATATTAGATGACGCAGTAAATTACATCAACACAAACAGGAACGCTACGAATATTTTCAGAAAAATTTGCTATAATGGTAGGCATATTTTAGGAAAGTTTAGTAGTCTAATGACTATGTTAGTTTCGCAGAAAATAAAAGAAATTTCACTCGCTATTCGGTCTCAAGCAAATTCTATTTACTTCTTTAATTCTACTAGACAAGAAAAGGAGGTTCTACGAGATGAATTTTTACCATTAGACAAACAAGAAGCAAACCAATTATACGAATATGTATTTGATAGACCACACAATTTTTTATTTGTTAATCTATCTATGCCCAAGAACATAAGAAACTTTAAGAATTTTAATCAACTTAAATTAGAAAATATAGATTAATTACCCAAAATATAACTCTTATAAAAAAAAGTATATAATTAGAAAGTATATAGAAAAAAAAGTTAGTAGATACTTTTAGAAATATACATTTTTTTACAAGAGTTAATAAATGGGTAATTTAATTATTCTAAATCATTTATTATTCCTCTTGGTAAAGCATTTATACAAGAATCCGTTTTTTGATGCTTTTTAAAATAACTTTTCAATACTATAGAATTACATTTATCACATTGGATTTTTTCTTTTATAATTGGTGTCTTATCGGTTTTAATTGGTGTCTTATCGGTTTTAATTGGTGTCTTATCGGTTTTAATTGGNGTCTTTTTCTTTATTTTAATTATTTTAGTAGATTTCATATTATTAATCCAACTATCAAAATTATTTCTTATACTTTCATATTTAATATAAGTTTCATACATAAAAGTTAAATTATTAAAAACCGCTTTATTAAAATCTTTTTTAGCGGTTGTATAGTGGTTAGTATTAATAATAATCTTCTTTTCTTGTTTCTCTTTTACTTGTTTATCTCCTTGTTTTGGGATATTTCTATTTTCTATTGTTGAGATAATACCTTTATTAATCATTAATTTTTCTTGATATTTTTGTAGTTTGGTTTTAGCCTTTACTATTGGTTGAATTACCTTTCTTTCTACTACTATTCCATTATGTTTATTACTTAATAAATGTTTATCATAATGACTTTTCTGGGAAAAAGTATGACCGCAACAAGTGTAAGTTTTCCATAAGCAGTTATCACGTGCGAAATGGCGATTTATATTATGTTTACGGTCTGTTCCGTATGAGCATATTTCACAATTATATTTCATTTTGTTATACATTATAAGATATTTTTATTCTTAAGTAATAACTCAATAATTAACTCTTTTAAAAAAAACTATATTTTCTAAAAGTATTCTATAACTTTTTTTTTCCTTAGTGGTTTTAGAATATACCATTTTTTACAAGAGTTATATTTTGGGTAATTAAATTGAATTAATCTAATATATTAGTTTTTTTTAGTTTTTTATTATATTTGTATATATTAGATTAAAATGTTTAAAGAAATTAAAGGATTTGAAAATTATTTAATTAGTGATGATGGTATGGTTATGAACCAAGACGGATTAATTATGAAACCACAAAACCACAATAAAGGATATAGTTGTATTAGTTTAAGTGTATCTGGTAAAAAGCACACCAGAACAATCCATAGATTAGTTGGATTAGCATTTTTGGACAATCCTAATAATTATCCAGAAATTGACCATATAAATAATGATAAAAAAGACAATAGAATAGAAAATTTAAGATGGATAACTTCTAGTGGTAATAATCGGAATAAAAAATTTAAAAGTCAATATTTAGTTGGTGTTAGTCGTTGTGGTTCAAAATATCGTTCACGCATAGCAATAGACGGATATAGAAAACATCTAGGAAATTTTAACACTGAAGAAGAAGCACACCAAGAATATTTGAATAAATATAATGAATTGATGAGTATTTTTTAATATATTAGTTTTTTTTAGTTTCTATATATAGTTTTTTTTATATATATATATTATAATACAAATGGATTTAGAAAAAGAAATTAAAAATATTAAACCAAATGCTACAAATATTACTATTACAACTTATGTAAATAATTTAAAAAATCTACATAAAGCGATTAATGGAACAAAAGATTTTGATAATCTAAATTTTTTAAAAGATAAAGAAAAAGTAATTAACGCAATAGAACAGAAATCAAAACACACCAAGAAAAATTATTTAGTGGGTGTTATGGTAGCATTACAAACAATAGAAGAAAATAAAGAATTAATGAATTATTATAGCGATATAGTGAAAGAAATACAAATAGATATATTAAAACATTATGATAAAAACCAAAAAAGCGAAAAACAAGCCCAAAATTGGATTACTCACGATGAGGTAATGAAATTATTTAGAAAAGTAAAAAAAGAAACCTTACCATTATTAGATAAATCAAAAGAAGAATTAACAACGAAAGAAAAAGACAAGATACAACAATATTTAATTTTATATTTATATAGTGGTAAAGCATTACCACCAATAAGAAATGATTACGCAGATATGAAGATAGTAAATGAAACTGATAAAACAGAACCAGATAAAAATTATTTGGTTATTAGGTCTAAAGGACACCCTTATTTTTTATTAAATGAGTTTAAAACTAAGAAGTACAAGGGAGAACAGAAAATAATATTAAAAGACTTGGAATTAAAAAAATTGATTCAAAAATGGAATAAGATCACCGATATTGATTATTTATTAGTTAATCTATCCAATAATACGCCGATGAATGCTAACGGAATTACAAAATATTTAAATAAGATATTCTTAAAACATCTTGGAAAAAAAATATCTACTAGTATGTTAAGGAGTATTTATGTATCAAGTAAATATTCAAACCCCAATATGACGATTTCTGAAAAAAAAGATTTAGCGGAACAAATGCTTCATAGTAAGAATGTATCTGAAACGATATATAACAAGATAGATAAATAAAATTTAGTTTATTATATATTATTATATTCAAATGGAAGAACAGAAAAATAGAATGATAGCTGAAATTATAAATCCTATGTTAGTAAAAACTATGGTTAAAACTAAAATTAATAATAGACAACCAAAGACCGAGAGGGGGTTTTCAAAAACAGATAAAAAATTACAGAAAGGAATGAAAAGAAATGTTTATTTTATTGGAAATGGGGATATAAAGAAATTTATGTAAATATTTGATTTAATTATCTATTAATTATATATATGGGAATATATACTAATTTCTTTTATAGCATAGAGCAAAACCAAGCAAACGGGATAATTAATTTTTATAACGACAAGATAGAGAGAATTAGATCAGATATTAGTATGTGTGGAGAAACAAAAAAAATTAAAATAGAAAGATTAGAATTTAGTATTAAATGTATTAAATATACATATGGATTATAATAAATTTATACAATTTTCAAAACTAATGTCTATTAACTATATAATGACCCTTTCAAGAAACAAAACAAAATTAAAAAAAAACCCCATTCATAGATTAAATAGATTAATTGAGAAAGAAAAAAAACCCAGACCAATAGACCCAATAAAGAGTGATTTTAAAAAACTAGATATTAATAGTAGATTCAACAAATAATTTTTTCTTTACTATATGTAATGAGTAATACTGAAATAGAAATAAGTAGAAAAGAAATGAGGCAATATTTAGACAGCGTAAAAAAAATAATTAGAAATATTAAAAGGAACTATGGGTTTGTAATAAATCGTGATATTTATGTTACACAATGGAGAGATACTGATTTACCAGTATTAATACGAAAATTAAAGAAAGAAAGAGCAATTGATAGATTTTTAAATCTGGATTTTGATAGACCAGAAGACATAGTATTATATGGTAGAAACCAAGAATTATTTGATGATTTATTACCTTACTATGAATTCTTAACATCTTTAGAAAGATATGATGATTATTAAATTACTCATTTATTAACTCTTGTAAAAAAAAGGATATAATTAGAAAGTATATAGAAAAAAAAGTTAGTAGATACTTTTAGAAATATAAGTTTTTTTACAAGAGTTATATTTTGAGTAAATCAATTATTAATATTAATATTTAAGGAAATAATTAATTAGTGTATATTGGGACAAGTAAAGCACCCCTACCTCAATACTTCTGTATTAGCATTTTGTTTAATTTAATTTTACTTCTCTACCTTCCGCTGAGGTCGTATTAATCTAAGTAGAGTGTAATTAAATGCCTTATAACCATTTATTCTTTCTAATAAATAGATATAATGTATTAATCCAAATGATTATATCTATTTTAATTTTGGTCTAAATATTAAATCAACATTAAATATTTTTTTATAAATTTGTTCTATTTTTCTATTATTTGGATTGTCTTCTATTCCTCTTTCAAAACCTCTTCTAATGGGTTTCTCATAACTATTTAAATTGTTTCTTATTATTTTTCTATGTCCTCTACTTTTTATATTTTTATTTTCTAAATATTGTTTAAAATCATCTCCTATTTTACTCTCTATCTCTTTTATTTTTTTCCTTGATGCTTTAATGTCTTGTAATTTATCTTTTTCTTTTGAAGATAAATCTTTTATATTAGGATTAATCAACAAATCAAATAATAATTTACTATATGCTGGTAAATATTTACTTAATCCATTTATAGCATTATATCCACCATAAAAACTTTCTATTATTTTATTTCTTTCCTCGTCAATATCAATATCTTTTTCTGTTTCTGGTTTCGGTTCTGGTTTCGGTTCTTCTTTCTTCATTGGTTTTGAATTTTTTTTCTTTTTAATTTTAATTGTTCTATTAACAACTGGTTTAGAAACTTTCTTTTCTTTCTTCTTTTTTGGTTTTAATCTATATGTATCTACCGCTATATCTCTAGCATCTAACATAATATCTCCGTTTTGTGTGCTAATTTTTGGCGGTTTAAATCTATTTTTTATAGTGGTTACTAATGCTTCTCTTTTTAATTTACTAATACCACTTATTTTTGATTCACTATTATAATGAGTTAGTGCTTTTCTTAAATCACTAACAGGGTTATTTTGTAATATCTGATAATCACTATCCATATATAAATAGAAATAATATATTAATTCTATCTATTTTTTATTTTACTCAAAATATAACTCTTGTAAAAAAACTCATATTTCTAAAAGTATCTACTAACTTTTTTTTCTATATACTTTCTAATTATATACTTTTTTTTACAAGAGTTATATTTTGAGTAATTCAATTATGAATCAATACTTTATCTTTTTCCTTTTAATTGTCATATTAGATTAGATTGACTTATTAATTATTTTAATAAGTATATTACTATTATAGGGTTATTTTATGATTATATTTAAAACTAATATTTTTACTAATTCGTATTATTATTTAAAAAAATAATCTAATATATATATAATAACAAAATGGGGAAATTGGGAAAATTTAAAATCATTGGACATATTAATATGGACGAAGAAGAGAAACAAGAAGATCATATATGTATTTTAAAAGATACATTTACAGAGCGTTATGATATACGAAAAATTAAATTTCTTTATAATTTGAAGTTTAAAGAATTTATTGAATTATTTAATTGTGATAGAGATGAGGAGAACGGCAAAAAATGGAAAACAGAAGAAAAGAAACAATACTTTAATAATTTAAAATCCTTTTTTGATAAAATTTTAGTAGATGGTGAAAATTGTGAAGATAATGGGGTTTGTATTCAAACCAGATATATCCAAACAAGCGGTAGATATTATGTTGTAGGAAATGGAACTCAAAAGATACAACGAGAAGTAAAAGACTTTTTATATTATACTGATGAAGATGAACAATTTAAAAGTTATGATATTGATATAGTCAATTGTGTACCATCAATCTTATTATATATAGCTAAAAAAAATGGTATTAAAGCCACTCATTTAAAAAGTTATATTAGAGAAAGAGAATTTATTTTAGAAGATCAAGGATTAACTAAAAATGATATAATTATGGTTTTGAATCAAGATAACCCAAAGATTAAAAATAATTGGTTATCTTTATTATTTGATGATATTAAAAGAATAAGAGAAATTATTTTAAATAAAGATGAATACAACCATATTAAACCCAAACCAGAAAGCGATAATCCAAAATCAAGTAGATTATCTAAAATAATTTATAATATTGAAAGCGAAATAATAAATAAATGCGTTAAAGTAGATGGTAGACATTCTGCGTTATGTTTTGATGGTTGGATAACCTATAATCAGAACCCAGAACAATTATTAATTGATATAAATAAAATAGTTGAAGAATACCATTATATCAAATTTATAATTAAACCCTTTAAATATGATGATATAGTATTTGATAAATTTGTAGATTTCATTAATTCTGGTGCTAAATGTGATAATTATATATTTAAAAAAATAGAATTTGAAAAACGATTTTCTTATGTCCACGAACAAGGAATATATATAGAAAAAGTAAAAGGTGAGTGGAAAGAAAGAGGATTTGACCAATTTAAAATGAATTCTGCTCCAATAATCCATACTGATAAATATGGGAAAAAAACGGATACATTTACTACTTGGAGGAAAGATAATGATAGAAAAATATTTGATAGAATAGTGTTTTTACCTTATAATATATATGATGAGGAACAAGTGAAAAAATATAGTAAAGATGAAAAATTAATTAATAAGTTTAATGGGTTTGATAGTATTAAACTAGATAATATAAATAATAATGAAGACCAACTAATTATTGATACATTTAATAATTATATAAAAGAAGTTATAGCGAATAATGATGAAGAAATAACCAATCATCTAATAAAGTTTCTCCAACATCTCGTCCAATATCCAAACGAATTAGTAGAGGTTGTACATGTCTTTAAATCGTTGGAAGGTGCTGGAAAAGATACTTTGATAGAATTATTAAAGATTATGTTGGAGATAGATATGTTTATATAACTGAAGACCAACAAGACATATTTGGAAATTTTAATGAATCGTTGGAAAATAGATTAATTGTAGTATTTAATGAAGTATCTGGAGTTGATAGTAATAAAAATAAAGAAAAAATCAAAAGTCTAGCCACTGCTAAACAAATAAATATAAGAAAGAAATATATGAATGCTACTATCCAAGAAAGTTTTTTAAGATTGTTTTTCTTTTCTAATAACCCTAAACCAGTTCAAGTTGGGAGCGATTCAAGACGCTTTTGTATAATAAGAAATGGTTGGGATAGAATAGGAGATTCAAGTTATTTTGAGAACTTTAGAAAAATATGTTTTACCAAACACGCTTGTAATGTTATATTTACATATTTATTAAATGCTGATATTATTGGGTATTCTCCTAGATGGGATAAACCAATCACAGAAGAAGAAGTGAAGATGAAAGCGGATAACTATAATTTACTACAATATTGGTTATTTCAAGAGTTAGATAATGTATTTAATAAAGAAAAATATAGTTTACCTAAAGATGATAATATAAAAATTGTAAAGACTACTGAATTTCATACTTTATTTATTAATGATTTAATAGATAATTTATTTGATAAAAAGATTATTGATGATTGGAAAAGTAGAAAAAAGATAGCTAGTGAATTAACTACCAGATTAGATGGTTTTACTAAAATTAAATTACACGGAATACATTGTTATAAAATAGAAATTAATAAAGTTAAAAAGTATTTATCTAAAGTTTTTAGAAATCACGATAAACACCAACCAGAAGAATTAAATTTAAATGATGATGAGATTACTTTCTTATTATCTCAACAAAAAACTATAGCTATAGATATTGAAAGTGATGAAGATTAACTTACTCATATTAAAACTCTTGTAAATTCTAAATATAAAAGTGTTCAAGACCATAAATTATTACCATAAATAAATATTTAATTAATTTTAGGTTTAATTTATGGTCTTTGATGAATTTGGGGGAGTTATATTGCTAAAAAAAAAAGTAAAATATAAAAATTTTTTAAAAAATTTTAAAAATTGAAAATCTGCGAATTACTTTACAAAAAGGTACTTTTCATTCCCCCAAATTCGTTAAAGACCATAAATTATTATCATAAATAATTATTTAATTTATTTTTGGTAATAATTATGGTGTATAAAAAAAGTTATATTGAGTTATAATGAAAAAAAAATAAAGTATAATATAATTATAATGTTAAAATATAGATATGTTGGATTCTCTAAAAGATACTATACTTATCAATCTAGAAAGGAAAAATCAAAAGGAACGACTATAGAAGGTATAACAATTATACAAAAACCGATAATAATAGAATTTTAAGTAATTTTATTAATTAAAAATCAATTATTAATAATTAAGGGATTAATTAAAACTCCCCATTTCCTAAAATCCTCTGAGTCTTGACCTTGTTCTGAAATCCATACCTTTCAAGGGGTCTTCTTCCTCACTTTCACTTTCAGTTTCATACACTACTTTAGGTTTCTTTTTTTTTTCAATAGTTCGTGTTTTTTTTGGTATAGGTATAGGTTTACTTTTTTTAGAAACTCTGGGTTTCTTCTTAACTATAATCTCCTCTTCTTCCTCACTTTCTTCTTCTTCCTCTGTCTCTTCTTCCTCTGTCTCTTCTTCCTCTGTCTCTTCTTCCTCACTCTCTTCTTCTTCTTTGGAAATCCAAGCGTTTAAATCAACTGAAAATGGGTCTATTCCTGTTTGTGTTTTTGGAAATTCCATATTATTAGTTGATGTTTTTTCTATTGTTTCTTCTTTTTCTTCTTTTTCTATTTTTTGTTCTATTGGTTTCTTTTTTTCTTCTCTTAATTTTCTTTTTTCTTCTAAATTAGATTTTCTTGTGGCGATAGCTTTCTCAAATGCGGCTATTTGGGCTGGTGACCTTCTCTTTTTTGTTTTCTCTATAGATTGTTTTACCTCTGGTTCTATTCCATTTTCTTCATTAATATTATTTTCTTCATTAACTATATTATCAATTTCTACCATTTATAATATATAATTAGAAAAAAATTCTAATTATAATACATAATGTCTGGAGCAGAACTAATAGCAATTATAAGCGTGAGTGCGACCTCTTTAGCAGGTCTATTAACTAGTTTATTTCATTCTATTTCTATGAGTAGGTGTAGTGAAATTGGTTGTTGTGGGTGTCTATGTAAAAGAGAAGTATTATCTGAAAACGCCTACTTACAAGCAAATACAAATAATGCTCCACCAGTTTCACCAATATCAAGAATGAATAGTGTAAATGTTGAATAAAAAAATATAATATAATATAAATGAGTAGAACTTTAGCACAAAACGGATTAGGAAAAGCACGAACTTTAAATGGGTTATCAAATGATAATATAGATACTATTAAAGAAAAATATGATTTTGATGGAAATATAGAAAGTGGAACATTATTAATAGGAAGTTCAACTGGTAATTATACCGCTAATGAGTTAACTGCTGGAGCAAATATAACAATTACAAATAGCACAGGTCAAAATGCTAAGGGAACTATTACTATAGCAAGTAGTCAATTAGTTCTTAATGCTGGAACTAATCTAAGTAAAACTACATCTATAAACGGAGATATAACTATCAATTTAGACGCTGTAATAGGTGGTATGACCAGCGTTAATGGTTTTACTTTGGTTAGTAATATATCATCAGCAGCTAATCAATTTCTATTAAAGGATAATTCGGTTGGTGGATTTGCTAATGGAACTTTTCTATCAACAAATTCAAGTGGTTTAATAGTCCCTACTACACAAACAACTATAAATTCAGCGGTTCAAAACACTATATTAGGTGGAAA
>JGI24004J15324_10000748_pt1 | contig 13082 bp, 10 predicted proteins | sample LinPmetageLP32_FD_15324 | JGI IMG/M metagenome (IMG submission 15324)
TATGCTAATAATCATAATGGAAGAATGAATTTTGGCGGCTATACATCAGGCTCAATCTCTAGTGCAGCAAGTGATGCCAATGGCTACGGAACTTTTGAATATGCACCACCATCGGGTTACTACTCCTTATGCACTAAAAACTTAGCGGAGTTCGGAGGATAATATGGCAGCTTATACAACAATAGATGACCCAGAAAAGTATTTTCAAACACTTATATGGACGGGTAATGGTTCAGATAACAGAGCCTTAACAAATACAGGAAGGTATGATTTACAACCTGACATCCTAATGATAAAGAATAGAGATGATTCTGACCCATGGTACTTTGGAGATACATCAGCAAAAGGAAATGATGGAGACTTACCTCATGGCGGTAATATTAGTCCTCATAGTTATTTCCAAATTGATTCTGGAAGTGCCAGACAAGACGATGATAATGTTGTTGTAAGTTTACAATCAGACGGATTTACTGTTGGAACTTCAACACTTTCAAATAGTAATAATGAAAAGCATGTAGCTTGGCAGTGGAACATAACAGACGGAGCTTCAATAACTAATGATAATGTTGCAAACAACGAGGGTAATTTATCTACTTATCAAAAAAAGAACACTACTTCTAAAATGGTAGAAGGTTACTATGTAGGGCAAAATGCTGGGGGTACTCAATACGGTCATGGTTTAGGAGTCGCACCTACTTTTATCTTTATTAGATGTCTTAGCAGAACAGAAAATGGTAGAGTGTACATGAAAGGTGCTGAAACAGCTAATGGTGGTATGCAGATTTTGGACGGTACTTCTAATGTAAATAACTCTAATACTTTGTTATATGCTAAACCTGATGCTACCGATTTTGCTGTAGGAACAGACTTATCAGTAGGGGGAGATGGACATACATATTTCTTTTGGGCATTTGCTGATGTACAAGGATTTTCAAAAAGTAATAAATATATTGGTAACGGAAATGTTGACGGTCCTTTTGCATACTGTGGATTTAAACCAGCATTTGTAATGATGAAAAATTCAGATGCATCTAATGGAGATAGTTGGCACATATACGACAACAAAAGAGACCCAATAAATCCAGCGTATAGAAAATTGTTTCCAGACCAAGCAGCAAACGAAAATGCAGCAACAGCTATTGCTATAGATTTACTAAGCAATGGATTTAAAGTAAGAGGAACAGACGGGGGTATAAATGAAAGTGGAAGTACTTATGCATTTATAGCTTTTGCAGAATCAACATTCGTAACATCAACAGGAATACCGTGTACAGCACGATAAAGGAGAAGTAATTATGTGGGCTTTAATAGAATCAGGCAGTATAACAGAAATATATACACGACCTACACCAATAACAATAGGAGATATTAATTATCCTAAAAATATATTTGAGCTATGGTCTCGTGCTGAACGAGAAGCTATAGGTCTTGCTAATGTATTAGAAGATAATACTAATCTTAAAGATAAAAAATATTATACAAACACTGATGTAACTTACACGGTTCAAACTGATGTTACAATAAACGAGCTTGATTATACTAAAGTAGTAATGGCTTCTTATGGTACAGCTACAGCAAAAGCCATAGCAGATACTTTATATACTGCACAAAACGAGACAGATGGTTTAGGTACTGAAGGTGAAGTAAAAACTCCGGGATTAAAAACAAATTACAAAGCTATAATCAACCAACAAGCTAGTAGCTTACTACAAGACACTGACTGGATGGTGGTTAGAGCTGCAGAAGGTGGTACAGCAGTACCTAGTGCTATTACAACTTGGAGAGCTGCAGTAAGAACTAAAGCTAACGCCATGTGTACAGCCATAGGCAACGCTGCAAACGTAGATGCTCTAGCAGCTTTATACGTTTACAACGATTCTACACCGCCTGTAAGACCGTTAGGTGACTTCCCAGTATTAGGAGCTTAACATGGAAGTCTCCGCATACGTTATTTGGAACGTCTTAATAACTCTTATCATTGCTCCTATCTTTTACTCGATTAGACAAAACACAACAGAGCTAAGAAGACAAGACATTCTGTTAAACAAAACACGGGAAGAGATTGCAAANGATTACGTAACAAAAACAGAACTTCGAGACGACATGGGATTACTCATGGATAGAATAGATAAAATTGGTGAAAAGCTTGACAAACTCTTTGAAGTCAAGTAAAATAGGTATATAACAATGATGAAAAATAAAGACAGTAAAAGAAAAAAAGTAACTTCTAAAAGACAAGATTATACTAAGGGTGGTCGTGCAGGATATCGTGAAGGCGAGTTTGTTCGTAATATGCGTGTAGAACTAGCTGGTGAAGAAGCACAAAAACAACAAACTAAAAAACAACTTGACATAGAACCTGATTTAAATGCAGGGGGTACACCACCTTCTAATCTTGGTAGAGGTAGAGATGAAGCTGGTCAAATTCCTAACGAGCCACTAGCACCTACACCTACACCTACACCTACTCCAACTCCTGCCCCTACTCCTGCTCCAACACCAGCTCCTTTAGTTCCAGGAGAAACTCCAGAAGAAAAACAAGCACGTTTAGATAAGGATGAAGCTATTCGTATTAGAGCTTTAGAAGATGATAAGAAAAAAGCAGAGTTTGAAGCTGAACGAAGAGCTAGGTTAATTGAAACAGGTTTATCAGCTCAAGAAATGGCAGCAGGTAAAATTCCTGAAGGTTCTTTACCTCAAGCTGAAGTTGTTTCTGTTCCAACAGGGCCAGACTATGAATCAGAAGCAATACTTTTAGCAGAAAGAAAGGGAGTAACTCCTGAGTATGTAAAACAAGTCGGCTTAGAAACTGTTTCACGCATGGAAGATGTTTCTACTGTAGCTGCACCAGGAGCTTTAACAGCTAAAACAATGGATGCATCTTTAATTTCAAAAGATGAAACACCAGTTGTTACAGCTGCTCAAACAACGGTTGATGATTCTGCTTTAGCTAAAGCTGCAGGAGTAGACCGTGTATCTCCTATTGAAGCTGCTACTGTTGAAATTATTCCAGGAGCTTTAACTGAAAGAGTAGTTGGAGTACTCAGTGAAGAAGCAAAATCAATTGCTGTTACTAATGCAGGAAGTTCTTTAGCAAGAGTTACAAGAGCTAAAAAACAATTAACAAACGCAGGTTTAAGTGAAGCAGATATTGCTGAAATGGCTAATGACCCTTTAGCATTAGAAGCTAGACTTGAAGATTTTAGTGAAACAGAACGTGGAATTATTGAAGGATTACCAGAAGAAGCTTTAGTATCTAATCAGATAGATGGCTTATTAAAAGGTATTGAAGAAGGTGAAATTCCTATGTGGGCTAGACCTGCTGTAGCATCCGTAGAAGCGATGTTAGCACAGCGTGGTATGTCAGCTTCAACAGTAGGAAGAGACGCTTTGTTCAATGCTATTATACAATCAGCATTGCCTATTGCTCAGTCTAATGCACAAGCCATACAAGCAAGTGTAGGACAACAAAAAGGAATTGAAGCTCAAGAAGCAGAAGCCAACGCAGCAAGAGGACAACAGACAGCATTAACAAACGCTAATAATGTTTTTCAAATGGACATGGCTCAGTTTAACGCTGACCAACAAGTTGCATTATCTAACAGTAAGTTTTTACAAACTGTAGGTTTAACTGAAGCTAACAACAGACAACAAGCAACAATTCAAAGTGCCGTTCTTATGTCACAAGCTAATATAGCTGAAGCAGATTTTTATCAGAAAGCACAGATACAAAATGCTCAAGCTTTTCTTCAAACAGATTTAAGTAATCTTAGTAATAGACAACAAGCTGTAGTTTTAGAAGCTCAACAAGACCAACAAAGATTATTAAGTAATCAAGCAGCTACAAATGCATCAAAACAATTTAATGCTTCTAGTGAAAATCAAACACAACAGTTTATGGCAAACCTAGATTCACAAATTAAACAGTTTAATTCACAACAGTTAAATGCAGCAAGTCAGTTTAATGCTCAACAAGAAAATGCAGCTGAAGGAAGACGAATACAAAATCAAGTTGAAATTAATAAAGCAGATGCTGCTATTGTAAATCAAACAAAACAATTTAATGAAGATATTGATTTTAGAAGAGAATCTTTTAATGCTCAAAATGCTCAAGCAATTGAACAATCTAACATTACTTGGAGAAGAAACGCAAACCTTGCAGACACTGCAGCTCAAAACGAATCTAATAGAATGAATGCTCAAAATGCATTTAACTTATCTTCAACTGCTCAATCATTCTTATGGCAAGAACTTAGAGACCAAGCAGATTATGATTTTAGATGGGCTACTGATTCAGCAAATAGAAAAGTCCAAGCAATGATAGCTTCTGCAAGTGCGGAAGGAGATGTTGCAAGAAACTGGACTACAAATTTTAATAGTGTATCTACGGTTGTAGACAACATATTCGGAGGAGGATAAGATGGGATTTTTTTCAAAAGTATGGAAAGGATTAAAAAAGGGTGTTAAAAAAGTAGCACGTGGAATTAAAAAGGTTGTAAAAAAAGTAGGAAGAGCTGTTGGTAAACTAGGAATAGTTGGTCAAATAGGCATGATGTTTTTAATGCCCTATGCTATGGGAGCTCTTGGAGGTATGTTTGGTGCTACAGGCACACTGTCTTCATGGAGTGCAACGTTGCTAGGACCACAAGCAGGTGTATTTTCAAAAGCTTTAGGACACACTTTAAATCTTATCAACACTGCAGGTACTGCGGTAGGTAATGTTTATAACAGTGTATCTTCTACAATTAGTGGAGCACTTGACAAGACTGGTAACTTTTTAAAAGGCAGAGGTTTTGTAGCAACAGACCCTACAAATTTAATTTCTACTATTCCTACTGACTCATCTATAATTCCTACTGACCCATCTAAACTTGCTGTAGAAGCATCAACAAAAACAGGAGTTGTATTAGATACAGGAAAAGCATTAGGACTACCAACACCAGCTGTTACACCAGTAGATTCGCTACTAGCAGCTCCTAAACCTAAAGGTTCGTTTTTAGAAAATATTAATGTATTTAACAAAGACTCAGCAATTAGACAAGACATTGCAAACTTTGATGCGTATGATTATGGAAAGAAAGCAGTTGAAGGAGCTACAACAGACGCTGTTATAGGCGGTGTTAAAGCTGCTGGAAGTCAAAAAATTGCTAAAGCTTTAGGATATGAACAACCAGAAGGTGCTGATTATTATTCATTTAATATGCCAGACTTAATGGATGCTTCACGTTCTAATCCTGCAATTTTTGATACTGTTGATTTTTTAGCTAACAACAGTGGTAATGCTTACTATGGTAACGCAGTAAGAAATAATCCGTACATGACTAAATTATTATCTGATGGTACTAGTGCTTATGATTCTTACATGAGTCAATTTCAAAATCAATTAATTCGAGGATAACAAAGCATGGAAATTCAACAATACGACCCTAAAGGAATCGAAGCTTTAGCTAACAATACTGGAAGACCTATTCCAGGACAGTCGTTAACAAACAGTCCTGACGAACCTCGACCATTTGAAACAGCTCCTGAATATACAAACTTTAAAGAAGCTCTTGACTATATTGTTGGAGAGTTACTACAAGAAGAAGTTATGATACCTATTGTATCAGCTATTGGACAAGACGTTCCAATTACAGACGTAGCAACCCAAATGTTGTATGTTGGATTTAGAGAAGGTAAATGGAATCCTGATTTATTAATGATGCTTGTCGAGCCTGTTATGTATGTTCTTATGGCACTATGTGAAAAGGCCGGAGTTGATTACAAACTATATGGTGATGAAGAACAGGATGATACTGAAGAAGACGAAGTAGAAATTAGAAACAATAAACAAAAGAATTTAGCAGCTGCTGCAAAGGCTAAGATTGGAAACATTACAAAAGTTCCAACAGGTGCTTTACCGCAAGACATTGTTGCTGACATTCAAAGTTCATCAATTTCTCCTAGTTTATTAGCTCAATCACAAGAAGCTGTACAAGCTCCAGTAGAACCACAACCACAACCACAACAAAGTTTATTAGGACCACAGGAGTAACACATGGCATTATATGATGTAGAAGGAGACGTTAAATTTGCTCAAACGCAAATAGATACGTCAAGAGCTTATAAAGAAAAACAAGCTAAGAAACAAGAAAGTTTTGCTAAAAAATTACAAGGAGTTAATATACTTGCAAAAGGTGCTAACTATTTAATTAATCAAAGAGCAGATGCCTTAGAACAAAATCAATCTTTTAAGAAAGCTTCGTATGAAACAATGATGAAAAGAGCAGAAGTTGTTAGAGCTCAAGATGCTGAAAGATTAAAATCAGGGACGTCTCAGTTAGATTATTTAACCAACAATATTTATACTCAATTAATTACTCAAATAGAAGCAGATGCTCCATTAGCAGATATTAGTTTAGCAAAAAGAGCATTTAGAAAAGAAGCACAAACTCTTGCTAAAACAAAACTAGCTGACTACAAAGAAATGATAGACACTGCTAATAACTTTGGAAGCTTTGAAGACTTTGAAAAAGACTACGGTAAAGCTAGTGGAATTCCACGTTCTATTTTTGGATTTATGACAAGTGGTGTTAAGAATATTGTTCGAGGAGAAACTCCTGAATCAATAGAGTATAAAGCAAAAAAAGAAAAAGATGCTTTGTATGGTACAGATTTATTTGATAAATTTACAAAGCTTGAAAAATCTTTTACTGCTTATGATGCTCGAACTAATAGTCCTTTAAATGTAGAAGAAATTTTAAAGAAAGCAGAAGAAGAAGAATTAATTAAAGGTAAAATATTTAAAGAAGGAGTTAAAGTAATTACAGATGTTTCTAGCTCAAGAGGAGTTACAAAGTCTACAGATATTTTAGTTATTCCTAGATTTGATAATAAAACTGGAGAAATAGTTTCTAACCCAGCAACTAACATTACTCTTAACTCTACGGTAACAAGAGACAAAGATGGTTATTTAAATGCAGATTCTATTAATAAAGACTTTTTAGATAGAGTTAAACCTGAAGCTAGACAAATAATTAATGATTTACTTTTTACAGGCGGGGCTGGAGCTAAAGTAGAAAATGGCGATGCTGCTCTTCAATGGATGTCTGATAATCCTGACATGATGGCAATTGATTGGTCAGACCAAAAAGCAATGGCTGACGCTTTTCCAACTTGGTTTGATACACAAGTTAAACACGCTGGGTTTTTTAACGACAAAAATGTATGGGTAAGTATTTCAAAAGAAAGCCCAACTGTAAAAGGAATTTTTGAAATTATGCCTGAGTATAGAGACAAAGCTGTAGAGTTAGGTCTTGATAAAAAATCTGCTTTTCAAACTTATACTCAATTAGGAAATTCAGCAATGATTGGAACAAGTTCTTATGCTAACGCTAATCAAGCATTAACTTTAGGAAGTCTTATTGACGATGATTATCAAGACATTACAACAGGTTTAACACAGCCACAAGCACAAGCATATAGTGCTGTTCAAAAAGACGAATGGTATGATGTATTTCAAAAACAAATTGATGCAGGTAAAGGAGCTTATGAAAAAGACCCTTCAAAAAGAATGACATTACTTTCTGACTCTGTTGATTTGTCAATATTATTTCCTTCGTTAGATTTTTTAACTGGAGAATACTCTATTTATAGAGACAACGAAACTACAAACATTCTTATTAAATCTAAATAAAAATTAAATATGGCATATAGACAAAGCAGTGTAAGAAGCATGGAAAATACAGCTATTCGTTTTGGAACGGATGCAGCACCAGATATTATTGCTAAAAGAAAAGAAGAAGCAGCTCAAACAGCAGACGAAAAAAGAAGAAATTACATTCGTGATAATGTTAATCCTTTGTATAAAATGGATAGAAAAGAAGCCCTAGGCTATGCAGCTAAAATGGGAGCAAGTGATACAGCTCGTGGACTTAGTCAAGCATTTGCAGGTGTTGTAGGATGGGATGAAGCTTCTGAATATTTAAAAAGTAAAGACGATAGACTTAGAGCTATTTTTGAAAGCGAAGAGTTTGGTACAGAAGCGATGGTAAATTTTTTAGGCACTGCAGTTGTTGCAGACCCTGTTAGTTATGTGCCTATTGTAGGTTGGCTAAGTAAAGGAAAGAAAGCTAAAAATTTATATGATATGGCTAAGTATGGAGCAGGTAGTGCTGCTATTATTTCAGGTGCAAGTTATGTTCCTGAAGACTTACCAGGTTTATTTGTTGATGAAGACTCTCCAGAGCTATTAAAACGAGCAGAAAACGTTGCTGTTGGTGGAGCTTTTGGTGGAGCTATAACAGGNGGAGGTGCTAAACTTATAGACACCATTCAAATTCGTAGAGGTAAAGGTAGTATTTTTAAAGAAGCCGATGAGGTAGATGGAGACGTTCTTGTTGATGCTAATGCTAAAGATGTTGTACCTGAAACAGATACTGTTAAAGTAGGCTCTGTTATTCGAGCACCCGATAGACAAAACTTAGGTGAAGTAATAAACATTGATGATAATGGTGTAGCTATTGTTCAGTTTGTGAATAAAAAATCTGGTAAGATTGCAACTAAAAAATTTCATGTTGATGATTTAACTGCTCCTAAAGAAGGAAGCCAAAAGAAAGTTAAACCAAAAGTAGATGAAACAGTTTCACGAGATACTGAAACTAAATTTATTTACGATACAACTACAGACCCTAAACAACCTACATATACAACAGGATTTAGAAACTCTACATATAGAATTGTAAGAGAAATGAATCCAGAAACTAAAAAAGTTGTACCTAATAGTTGGGTTGTGTTTAGAGATACAAAATATAAAAATCCAATGGACGACCCAAGTGGTGAATTCCCTATGGGTCCGGCTATTAAAACTACAGAGCTTGAAAAATTTGGTACACTAAAAGAGTCTAAAACTTTTGTTAACGGTAAAATTAAAAGAAAAAAACCAGACGTTATAAAAGAAGTTGATAATGATACTAGAGACCCTGTTATTAAACCAAAAGAAACTACAAAATTTGCTGATGGAACTGAACCAGGAGGACCTAACGACCCTTGGGCTGATAAACCTCCTAAATTAAAAAATTCTATCTTGCAATTTTATCAAGACAACGTAGGCGTTAAAATAAAAAACGCAATGTTTAATAATGTTGGTGAAACTTTTGGTGGGTTAGCAGGTGGAATGTATGGTTATAACTCTAACACTGACCCTGAAGCAACTATGCTTGAAAAACTTGGGACTGGAATGGTGTATGCAGCTGGTGGAGCTGCCATAGTAAAGAGTGGAAAGTTTATTGATGGTAAATATAACAATAACGGATTAACAGAACTAGTTTCTAAGGGTGTTATTGCTGATTATGGATTACTTCCAGACTATTTAAAAATACGAACTAATTACAGAATGAGTAAAAATAAAATAGCTGCAGAGTTTTATGAGGTTCAAAAAAAAATAGGAGAAGAATTATCTCCTGAACAAAATAAATTATTGTGGGCTTTAATGACTGGAGAAACAAGATTACTTGATTCTATTGACCCAAAGATTTTAGTTTTAAACGATGAAGTAAGACCCTTAATTACAAGGTATGCTCAAGAACTTAGTGATGCAGGACTGTTAAATAAAAAAACTTTTAACAAACATATTGATACTTATTTAAAAAGAAGTTACAGAAAAGATATTAAAAATAAAAAAGGATTTTTAAGTGGTGCTCAATCTCAAGCAATTAAAATTATTGGCGAAGAGTTAAGACCAAGAGGAATTGTAGAGACTGTAACAGTAAAAGCTTTTAATAAAAAAGGCTCCTCCTGGCAAACTGAAGGTTGGGAAGTCTGGGAAAAAGTAGGTAAAAAACTTAAAGTTAGAAGAGACTACACTAAACAAGAACGTGTAGATATGGAAGAAATTGAAGATGCAGCTTATGCAATTGCTGAGACAGGAAGGTTACTTTCTAATGACGTTTCTGCAGCAAGATTTTTTGATGACCTATCAAATGATTCACGGTTTGTGTTAGATGATATAGCTTACAAGGCGTTACCCGATGACCAAAAAGTAAACTTTGTTAAAATGACAGATGTTCAAATTAAAGGAACAAACCAAAATAAGTATGGAAAACTTAATGGGCAGTATGTTGATAAGTATGTAGCTCAAGATGTTAAAGCAGTTTTTAACATGGCTGATTCTAACGATGATATAGGTCGGCAATTGTTTAGGGGTATGAATTCATTAAACATTTTATGGAAAAAAACTAAAACTGCTTGGAGTCTCGGAACCCATGTAGCTAATACTAATTCTAATATTATGTTAATGGATTTTGCTGATACAGATATAAAATATTTAGCTAAAGCAGTTAAAGAAATGATGAAAGGAGACGACTCTGTTTTATATAAAGATGGAAAGATTGCAGGTATATTTGATGCTAACATGTATGTTAATGAGTTAGCTCAGTCTGGAACAGCAATGCAAGAAGCAATGATTAAACTTCAAAAGAATTATTCTCCTTCAGGATTTTTAGGTTTTGCAGGAGATAAATTAAAGTGGACAAAAAAATATACGCTTGATGCAGCAGAACAAGCATATCAAATGGAAGATTCAGTATTTAGATTAGCTGTGTATATGGATAGACTTGATAAAGGTTTAAGTCCAGAACAAGCTGCACTAGATGCACGAAGATGGTTTATTGATTACGATATTAATGCTCCCGTTATTCAAATGCTTAAAAAAACAGTTTTACCTTTTGTAAGTTATACATATCGAATTGCTCCTTTACTAGCCGAAGCAGCAGCCTTGAGACCTCATAAGTTTGCTAAGTGGTCGCTTTATGGTTACGCTGTAAACGAAGCATCTGGAGCAATTATGGGAGAAGACGATGAAGTTGCTAGGCTAACTATGAGAGACAACGCTTCAAAACAAATGTTTGGCGTTCCTTTTTTATCTTCTACAACTCTAAGACTTCCTATGAATTCAGCTGCAGGAGACCCAATGTTTTTAGATGTAAGTCGTTGGATTCCTGGTGGAGATATTTTTGAGCAAAAAGAAACTTCAACAGCTATCCCTCTTCTTCCTGCACCTCTTCAACCTGGTGGTATTTGGTATGATGTTGGTTATACTTTTGCAACTAAAAGTGACCCTTTTACAGGACAACCAATTAAAGGAATACTTCCTGATGACGGAGGTCTAGAAAAAGCTGGTAAGCTTATGAAAAATTACTTAAGTAAACAACTACCTAATATGCCTTTAGTTCCCGGTTCCTATGCTGAAAAGAAAAGACAAAAAGCAATAAGAGGAGAGGAAAGAGGAGAAGACGGAGAGCTTTATGCTAGAGGGTCATCCTTTGCAACAGAGTATAGTCCTTGGGAAGCTGTTGCATATGGAGTAGGGATTAAATTAAGACCTCAGAACATTAATGTAGGTGAACGTGTTAAATATCTTGAGTACACAAAAACAATGGAAGAACTAAGTAAAGCACGTAAACAAGCTGAACGAGATTATGTAAATGAAAACATAGAAGCAGAGGACCGTGATAAACAAATAGAAAAGATTGATGCGTCTATTATTCAAATAAGTGCAGAGTTTGAAGTTTGGCAAAGAAAACTAATAGAAGCTAGGGATAAAGAACTAAACAAAAAAAGAAAGCAAAAGTTTGGTGGCGGTGAAGTTAATGTAGATTCTGCTACTGCTAAACCTGAACAAAGAAGAAGCAAGTATCTTAATGGTGAACCTTTTCAAACAGAAACTTTACAAGAAGCTTTAACTAGACGAAGGTTTAATAAAGGAAATATAGTGGAAGAAGTTACAGAAGAAGCTGGGAATGTATTTACTCCTGAACAAATAGCTGAACAAGAACTTGAGTATAAAAAAACAGATGCTGATTTAAACAGGAATACTGTTGTCAATTATTTATTTGATTACGGTTTACGACCAGAAGCTGTACTTGGAATTACTGCGAGTATTGATAAAGAAACTGGAATTGAAGACTTAGGTTACAAAGGTTCTTTTAGCCACGAGCAAAATGAAATTGGTAACAGCAAACAAGGTGTTGGTTTATTTCAATTTACTCACAAAATTCATAAAGAAGCATACGAAGAATTTAAAAGAGATAATAACTTAGAAGATTCTAAAGAAACTAATTTAGCGTATTTTCTAGATACTATTTATAATCCTAAAGCTAAAGTACGAAAAGACATTGGTGGAAAAAATATGAACTTAATAAAAAAAGCTTTAGAACAAGGCGATGCTAAAAAAATTACTGACATAATAAATAATCGTTGGTTAAAACCTCAGACTTATGGTGAACGTAAAAGTAATCCAACAGCACATAAGCAAAATTTAAAAGACCGTAGAAAACGTACTGATATCATTAAAAATGAAATGGATATTTTTACAACTTCTCCTGAAGATTTAGAAGATGTATATGGTAAACAAAAACAATAATGCTTCTATACACTGAACAACAACTTGAACTGGCCTATAACATTTACAGAATGCATCAAATAGGACAAGGGTTAGGTTTTATGACACTAGAAAACTTTAGAAATCTTTACGAAGAACTTATGGAGGAAGCGTTCGATGTTCCCATTTGAAATTATAACTATGTTAGGTTCTACTCTATTGAGTAGTGTATTAAGCCTATGGTCTCAGCGTATGAAGGCTAAACAAGATGAGCAGAAGATGTTGATTACTCGTGGCGAGTTTCAACTCAAAGCTGTAGATGCTGCACGAAACGTACAAGACAAAGGATTCCAATGGACAAGAAGAATCATAGCGTTAACTTCAGTGTTTGCTATTGTTGTTCTTCCTAAGATGGTAGCTGTTTTTTATCCAGATGTAGATGTAACAGTTGGTTACACATTATTTCAACCAGGATTTCTTTTCTTTACTGATGGTAGAGAAGTATTTCAATGGGTGACTTTTCAAGGCTTGGTAATAACACAATTAGATACAAATCTTGTATCAGCAATCATAGGTATGTACTTTGGTGGCAGCCTAGTTAAAAAATAAATATGAGCAATAATAATAATAATAACATGGGAATGAATGGGTTCAGTGGCGACATGGACAGAAATGAGGTAGAGATAGACCTTAATAAGTTTATGGAGTTGCTTCAAGAGAAGTC
>JGI24004J15324_10000753_pt1 | contig 13044 bp, 13 predicted proteins | sample LinPmetageLP32_FD_15324 | JGI IMG/M metagenome (IMG submission 15324)
GAAGGGTAGCGTTTAAATGCAGCTCAAATAGTTCGATAATTGCGCTTGGCGCAAGGACTGACACATCCTCATAGACACTGCTGATTGCAGTCCAAACACAGCTGTTATCAGTAATCGTGCTTCCAATATCTGTCCCCCAACTCGGTTCAGTGCTGGCAGAAGTTCCAGCAGTAGTGCAGCGAAACCACAAGCCAGATGCCTGACTTGTTGTGGCGCGGCGAATGTCACCAACAGAAAATGCGGTACTAGCAGCCCAAGCAGCAACAGCCATTACGGTTCAAATACTTCGCGGAATGTTGTCTGAATTGTGGCGCGGTTAGCGTAAGGAATGTTTTTACTCCATGAGTCGCAAACCCATTTATAGGCAACAGACGACCCAGGCGGCTGCCAATCAAATGATGCGTTGTCAGCAGCGCGAGCATCTAAAAAAGTTTCAATAGTGTCGGATTCTGTCTCAGTTATATTTTCAAAAAGTAAATTCCAAATCTTTGGGTTTTGATTGAGCCCATGCGTCAATCTGCTCTCATAGCCATCACCAAACTGAACAGTGATTACATTAGGCTTACTAGCTTTTCGTGCGTTGAAGCTAGGCTCAATACTGGGAAAATTAGCCATTAACGGAGCAAGCCTCCAGGTCGTTGTTGTTTGATCAGCTCTTGTTGCACTGCAATGCCAATCGCTTTACCAAGCATTTGGGACTGCTCAGCATTGCCTTCAACACTAGAGCCAGAAGCGTCAACATTGACTACCACGTTACTTGCGCCACCGCCAGACGCTTCAACTCCAAGCTTGCCGTTAGCTCCACGACGCAAGGGCAGTATTGCCTCAGCCCCAGCTTCACCCATAATTCCGAAGCGCCCGGCACCACCATTGGCGTAGGCAAACATCGTGGGCTTGTCGACGATGCCGCCTTTGGCATAAGGCACGATCTTGTTCTTGGCGAATGCTCCACCTCTGGCAAACTCGGCCACACCTCTATCGAAATAAGCGCCGTTTGCGGCAAAGTTACCTACAGCCTGGGCAATACCTTTACTGGCACCACCGCCACCTGGAAACAACCCGCCCAGCAATGATTTAACTCCAAATTGTATTAACATGCTGCCAATTTGCTTTAATATGCCAGATAAGGATTGGCTTAGCGTTTTCGTGCCATCAATCAACCCTTCAATAGCACTTCCTATTCCAGTTGCTAATGTGTCTTTTATGCTGTTAAGCATTTTTTCTGTTTCAGTAAGTTCCTTCTTAAATTCTTTTTGATCTTTCGTGCGATCCCTATACCCTTTCCTTTCTTTTTCCAAAAGTCTTAAACCAGTCTTTTTAAATTTTTCTTCCGCTGCTAAAGCTCCAATCTGTGCTGTATTAAAATCTTTTTGCCCTGCATTAAATTGTTCTGTTAATTTTTGAATTTCAATTTGAAAATCAAGTTCTGCTAGCAATATTTCATTGCCGTTATTAAAAGCTTGGTTTCTTGCTAAAGCAAGATCAAGCAACTCTTGGCTTGTTGTTTTTATTTGGCTTGTTGCGCCGCCACCGCCATTGCCGCCAACTGGAAGAGGTGTAATGCCAGGAAGGCCAGTGCCAGCAGTTGGACGCTCAATGTCCTCAGGGCGTGTCCTTGCGTTAATTTCATCTCTAAGTTTTTGCCTTTGTTTAGTAACAAATTCTATTTCTATATTGTAATCCCTTATTCGAGAAGCCCTAACCCCAAGCACATCGCCCTTTTCGTCTATCTCTTTCTGCATGGCCGCTCTTTGCTTTCTGACCTCTGCCAAGCTTTTATTAGCAGCCTGAATTAATACTGTGTTTTTTGAAATACGAGCTTCATCTGAAGCTCCAAAAAATTTGTCTAAAGCCTTTGCGGCACCATTAATTGCTTTAGCAATCGTAATAAAAGTTTCTTGAAATGATGATCCAATTGGGGCAAGCAAGGCTCCCAAGTTTTCGTTTAAATTTGCAAGGACAACCTGCAATCGATCTCCTGCTGCTTCAGGCCCGGATGCAATCATTTTTGCGTTTTCACCGTAACGCTTAAACAAGGCTTCGCTAAATGTCTGAAAGTCTTGAAGGCTGACCTTCCCGCCCTCAAGTGCTTTGTCTAACTCTTGAGGGGTTTTGCCAATACTTGCAGCAAAAAGACTAAACGCGCCTGGAAGCCTTTCGCCGATTTGTTGGCGTAATTCTTCAGCAGAAACCTTGCCCTTGCTAAATACCTGAGCCGTTGCTGTGAGCGCAGAATCTACGTCTTGCAGTGAACCACCAGTTGCTCGAACAGCAGCAACAATTCCCTTGAAAGCGACTTCAGTGTCTTCTATATTTCCTCCCGCTCCCTGAACAGAAGCCTGCAGCTTTGTAAACTGTTTGGTCAGTATTTCTTGAGGAATCGCAAAATCTTTAGTGGCCTTACTAATAAGATTGAGAGACTTGGCGTACTCATTGTCATCCGTGGTAACACCTTTAAGAGCGACCCTAAGCTTTGCAAGACTTGCCGCATATTCAGCTGTGGCCCCTGCCGCTTTCCTTAGCTGCCCCACCTGAGCGCCAATGGCACCGCCAACAATTGCGCCGGGGACACCGCCAGCAAGACCAATAGTCGCGCCAATAGCACCCTCAGGCCCACCAAAAACCCCAGCGCCTGCAATTGCGCCAACGCCTTTTGCTGCGCTCGCAAAACGTCCACCACCTGCAGGCTTACGCTTTTCTGCTTTTGCTAGCTGTGCATCAAGCCTTGCTGCCTCTGCTGTTGCCTCTTTAAACTCTTTACTGCTGATATCAAGTTGAGCCGCAATATCACGCCATGCGTTTCTGTAATCCCTTAGGTTTTTAATACTTGTAGTTGAAGTGCTTTGAATCTTTTTAAGTTCAGCGCTTACTTTTTTAAAGTTAACGTCGACCTTTGTTCTTGCCGTAACAGCAAGCTTATTTAACGCAGACTCAAGCTCCTTCAGCTCACCTTTGCCTACGGCCTTGACTAAAACCTTTAGTTCGGTTGTGACGTTTGCCATTAGGAGTTCTTCTTGTTAAGGCAAGTCAGGGCTTTGATTTCCATCACTTGCAAGCCCTCAAACAAAGCGACAGGATCTTTTGCTGGGTACAGTCTACCGAGGTACTCGACCGATGAGTAGTTCAATCCTGTCAATCCTGCCATGCTGACGTTCCACTGCGTCTGAAGCCTAAGAAACATCATCACGATGTCCCAGTTATCCTCCCACACTTCACAATGCTCTTCAACAGCTTCTAGCCGCACTTGTGCAATTTGCTCTTCGCTTGCGCCAAGAGCTTTTAGATCCGCTTCACGCTCGTCGACAACGCCGCCTTTCGCCCAATACTCAGCGGCCTTCTCTAGTTTTTTGCTTGTGCTCCTGTAAGGCTATCGGTGTAAGCCGTGATCACAGCACGCAAGACATACGGATCATCAAACAATTCAACCTTGGTTGATTCGCTGTATTCCACTGCATCCCCAAGCTCGTCCTTGATGCCTTCCCAACCCTCAATAATTTCACCAACCAAAGCATCGTCGCCTTGATCAATTAAATCATTGAAGGATGAGCGGCTCATCTTTTTAAAGATTGCCGTGAAGCTTTCTTTTTTAAACTTGCCACCATCAACAGGAACTTCGACAGTGACAGGCCACTTGTAAGAAGAAACCTTTTTAAGGACAAAAGCCATTGGATTAAGTAAAGGCCAAAGCGAACTCGTTGTTGCCTGCAGTTGTTGGCAGAGCCAAATACGGCATTGACAACGAAACCACTCCGTTAGTGTCGCCGTAGCTTACTCCGGTGATGTCGGTTTGCGCCATCGTGAAAGTAGAGATGTTGCCAGCACTACCTCCAACCACAAAACTACTGCTTGCAGTTGTGACAGCCACAGCCTTAGCAAAGTAATCAGTAGTACCAATAACAGGAGCCTCGATCACAGCAGTGCCGCCAGGAGCGCGATTGACAATCAACACCTCTTTAGAACTTGCAGTTTCTTTGTAGATAAACTCATTGTTTAAAGACAAATCCAAGCTTTCAAGACGCACGCTAGTGACGCCATGGAAGGTTGCAGTAGTGACGTTGGCGTCATTTACCTCAACAGCTGCAGCTTGATTTGCAACAGTAAAGGTGCCTGAAAGGGCAATGCCGTCAGGTGCGTTGTAAATGCCAATCATCTGAAAACTGGCTACAGGCAGTTGACCTGCTGCCAAGTTAAAGCTGACCGTTCCACGGCAACCCGTAATCTTGTGCCGAGTGCCGTCGTAGAAACAATAAATCGTTGCCGAACTGAAACTGCTGCTGACACCCGCGTAAGTGACAGAAGTAGAACTAACTATCGTTTCAGACAAGCCACAAGACTTAAGCAAAGGCCCAAAAGCAGGGGCTGTACCAGCTGCCCCAGAGCCTCCTAGCTCAATATCAAAAGTAATTGCAACTCGCTTGTTTGCGACCAATGTGCCGCGTGTGCTGTTACCAATGAATCCTTGAAACGCTGTGGCTTGAACGTTGTCAGACTCAATAGGAGTTACTTCAACGTTGCTAACTTGAACAGCGTTACTTCCCCCCACTGGAGTCGGATCCGTCCCGTAGGTCGACTCGATCTTTGCTACCAGAAACTTTTTTCTCGTCAGTGCCATTGTTATTGGAAGCGGAGGGTGATTCGATCAGTTGAAGTTCGCCTGTTTCCGGGTTGAACAGATAACTGCCACCGGCACTGGGAGTGGGTACTTGCTTAGCCATATTAAAGGATAACTCAGGTTGAGGTCAGATTTGCTCTACTGGTACGGTAGCGAATCAAAAAATCTTGAGCAATCACCCCAAGAGGTACATCCGCTTCAAACAAGCTTATTTCAGTCCGGTCAGGGGTCATATCAAGCGCATATCCATTTAAAGTTTGATCAGCCATCAATAACTCATGAACTTGTTGCGTATAAGTGTCTGAAACGTCGTCTGGAACGCCAGCGCGAACAAGCGTAGTCACTCTTACTCGCAAGACCCAATCAAGCTTGTCATAAAAATTTGTATCTGTTGGCTGATCGCTGACCGGCTCAACAATTACCGCTGGCACCTCGCCTCTAGCTAAAGGCTCAACACGGCTTCGATAAACTGTTGCGCCAGTGATTGAATCAAGATCAGTCTTGATGCGAGCCAAAATCAATTCACGCCTTGTGTCAGCCATTAATCTTTGCTCAGCAAAAGCTCAGAAAACAAACCGTCATCAATTGGATTGTTTTCTCTTACGGTGTAATCTTCAGAATTAACAGTTATAGAAGAGCCGCGAGTAAGGGCGCTGACATCAGAGGTTTTTGCAGTAAGCAAATACTCCCGACTTAACGCCATCCCACCCGCGATCACTTCCATGGGTGAATCCAAGATACCGATGAAAACGCTTCCACTGCCGATCTGGCAATTAACGCCAAATTCGTTCGTGTCAAGGAAAGCAAAGGTATCTTGAATTGCCATAATCAGTCGTACTTCTTAGCGGCCAGTGCTACGACAGAAACGAAACCAGTTCCAGTACCACCTGCGACAGTAGTGCTGACCTTGATGAATCGCTTCATGTCGTTGGAGTTGACGAAAATCTTCTCCTGAAGGGCTGTGTTAGCGCCAGTGGTTGTGAAGCCACCACCAGTCATGTCGGTGTATGTACCACCTTCGGTGTCGCATTCAGTGACCTTTACGGCATAAGTAATGCCAGATCCACCAGCTGAAGCGTCAAGGCAGAAGACGATGTCGCCTTCATAATCCTCAAGATCAACAGCAGCACTTACTGCTGTCGAGTTGCCAAGCAAATTAGCTCTGGCCGTTAATAGATAGCTCTTAGAGCCCAGATTTTGTAGCATTGGTCTTTCTCCGTTTGGAAGGGGGTTTTGTCGGTGGGCAGGAAAGCGCTTCGGGATCAGCGACGGGCTCCTCTTTAACAAAAGAAGGCTCAATCCATTCTTCGGCTTTTTTAATGCCAATTAGGAGCTGAGCGTTGGGAAGAGATGTCTCAATGACATCTCCCACCCGAACTACCGTGGACCCAAGCGTTGTTTGCTTCAGGATACGGATCTTCATTTATCAGAGAGTGTTGTTACCGCGTGAGAAGGACTCGGGATGACGCACGGCCATGTCCACATCCTGCATTGCTACAACACGAACGGTGCCGCTTGTGCTGTTGCTGTAAGGATCAACCATTAGATCCAAACCGGAGAAGTACCCGATCAACAGATCAGCGAAGTTGCCAAACCACAGATCGTTAGATTCCACTTGGTTACTGACGTCACCGCGATAACCGTTGACTTCGTTGTTCTCGTAGATGTAGCTGGCTTGACCGGATTCCTTAACTGCAGTCTTCAGAGCGCCGCGCATTGCAGCATTCATCAGATACACAGGGCTTCCAAGAAGAGCGTTAGCTCCAGCAACGTCAGACTCAAGTGCAACAACCTCAGCAAATGTTGGGGTGTTAGCAGCAAAATCTTCAGTACCGATGCCGGTAGTGTTCTTCAGGCCAAGAGGCTCACTATTGGTGCCGGTGCCATAAAGGCCAGCAAGGTCAATCTTGAGTGCAAGAACCTTTGCAAGGTCACTGCGGACCATGTTCTCAACGTCAACGCTGGATTGAATCAACAAGCGACGGCTGTAGTCGGTGTAAGCAGCGACAGTGCGAGGCATCATCGTTACTTGATCCAAAGTCTGTTGAGACTCGGAAGGAGCACCCGACTCAGCGACCCAGTACGCCGTTGCCGCACCCGATTGCCTGGGAATTGCAACGTTGCCTGTCAGGCCGGTCAGCACAGTTGCGCCAGCACGGTCAAGGGCAGAAGCGTTGCGAAGCAGGTCGATAAAAGAACCCGCCAGCAAATCAGTAGAAACAAGGTTGCCACCAGCAGAAGCTGGGCTAGTAGCCAAATCGCGCCTTAGAACATCCTGAGGGATGGTGATGCCACGAGACTGACGGCCAAGCTTTGCAGCAGCAGCGTCTGAAGCTTCAATTTCAAACCCAGCAGCTTCACGAGCAGCGCGGTCAGCAGGATTGGACAGATAGTTGATTGCACGCAACCAAGAGAATGAGCGCGTTTCCTTTTCAGAAAGGCCAATCTCTCCAGCTGTGTTATCAACGGGCTTAGATTGAGAACCCATTTTTTCAAGCAGTGCAGAGCGAAGTTCGTCGAGTGATCGAGAATTCATAACGAAGTCTTGAGCAATCTCAACGTTTTGAGTGCGCTTGCCAAGAGCAAGCATTTCCGCAGCTTCTTTTGCCTTGGCCTCTGAGGCCTCAGCACGAAGAAGCTCCAGATTTGGAGTTTGTTCTTCCATGGTGGAGATAAGGGGTGGAGTTGTTACGGTTGAGGCCGCAGGTACGCTTTCACTTTCGGCAAAAGCGCGACCAATGCCAACAGTTTGATCTGCTGGCACGGTCACCAGCGAGATTTCAAACGGTTGATAAGCGGTCGCCCTATATGTGGCAGGTTTAGTGCTTTTATCTTCTTCCATTTCGTTAATCCTGTATCCAAAGCTGACGTTGCGAATAATTCCATCTTTGACAAGGTCTTGCATTTCGCGACCTAGCTCGTTGTTTGCCAACTTGACCTTGGCGTAACCACGCTTGTCTTTGATGTAAGCGCGTTCAACAACGCCAACAATCTTGTCTGCATCGTGTTGGTACAGAAGCGGAGCGCCATCGTTTAAGCGAGACAAATCCATTGCCTCTTCGCTCATGCTTAGGACTTCCATCCCAAAATATCTTTCGACAGGCTGCTCAGAAGCAAACGGAAATTCAAGGGTCCGATCCTCGGCTTCTAAGAACTCTGTACTTTCTGCACGCTTAAAGGATGATCCTTCAAACATTCGGATTGGTTCAATTTTTGTAAGTGTGCTGAACTTGTGCCCAACCTTTGTGTCGGTTTCTTCGCCATCGCGATAGACAGTAATTAACGCTGCAGGGTCATCGCTAGTGCCATTAATCGTGAAAGAAGATCCAGGGACATCAATAGATCCATCTTTAACAACGCGAACAATTCGCCCACGCGCTCGACCGCCAGAAGAGTTCCAACTGACAAAATCGCCTACGTCAAGAGCATCAGGTTCAGCCCTTACCTCTTCGTTCACGGCAGAAGGCTCGACACTGCTCTCTTCAAGAGCACGGTCTTGCGCTTTTTTGATTGTTTCTGACTTCATAGTGCTCCAAGACTGACCAGAATCGCCGCCCCATGCAGCCCATGCTACGCGACCATTACTAGGATAACCTTCTTCTGATGGACTAAAGCCTTTTCCTTGCTTATCCACCAAATGACGAGCAAACCAAGCAGACATTTCAATCACGACTTTTGGGCTTAGCTCATTCCCTGAAAGTATTTGAGTAGCGCGATTTTGGGCAACTTCAGTGCCGCCGCTTTCTCCGTCTTCTTTCCACTTGCGATAACGCTTAGCTTCTTTACGCATGCCTTCTGTAGGCATCAAATTAATAATCGTCCCGTTCACGTTGGACATCAGTCTTCATCCTCGTGAACTTCAGGGTGATTTGTTTCTTCAACCGGTGGGTTTTGGGATTGTCCTGCTTTGTCAACGGCGCTAGGGTCTGAATCCAAAACGATCCCAAGATCATCCATAGTTGCCAGCTCATGAGCGCGTTGACGCATTACCTCTTCAAAATCGCCGCCATGCAATGCAATGACTTGAGAAAGAGTCATGACGCCAGATCGAACTAATGACTTATAAGCTTCTGCCTCTTTCTGCGGATCAACAAATTGAGCAGCAGGAGCAATCCACTTTGATTCAAAATATCGGTCAGGGTCCATGTCGAAGGCAGGCATCTGCATGACGCCTGACATCACCGCCATCTCAATCCATTTCTCATAGATAGGCTGGCAAAGCGTATCGATCATGTATTGCTGCAAAGTCCTGTAATGAGCGCGAGTCTCAATCAACTCCAACCGAGAAGAGCTGTAGTTACTTTGAGAGAAGTCAGAACTGACTTGGGTATACGAGCAACCAACGCCAGCTGCTACGGCACGCAACATCTGTGCAACAAATGGCGTAAAAGCATCATCTGGGCGCGTAGGTGAGAAGAATTGCATCTCTTCACCTGGAGCGAGACGACGAATGCTGCCAGGAGAGAAATCAAGCACCGACTGATCTTCAAACGTGCCATCCTCGAATAGCTCTTGATCAGGTGTGCGGACAAAGCCCATCATTGCTGAACTTGCGCGAGCAGCAATAATCTCCGCTTCTTCAAATCCTTTGAGGTTATTGAGACGCATAATTGCCGAAGCAAACGCGGTTACACCTCGCGTCTGGCCAGGGCGATCAATGCTGTAAAGATGAATGATCTCATCAGCAGGGATACGTGTGCGACGCTTTTTTGCAATTTCGCTGTAGCTGAACTGATAATCACCTGGGTGATAGTTCAGAAAGTGATAAGCAACAGGGCGGCCCCATTCGTCTAACTCAACGCCCATCCTGACGCGGTTGCCATTGGCATCAAAGCCGGTGTAATCATCGTCAAGGAGGTCAGATTCAATGACTTCCAGCCCAAGAGGCACCCGGCTAGTACCAAACTGCTGCCTGACAAGACGGACAAAGACCTCGCCTGACTCAATCATGCTATTGATGCACAACTGTTGAATCTGAACCCACGTCAACGTCCCGCCTGCATGGCAGTTGTTGGCTTTGCCCCATTTCTTGAATTCGTACTCAATCAGTGTGTTTATACGTTCGTCAAGGCGTCCGCCACGAATCATGCGGACCTGTGCCTGATGCTTGATGCCTTGGCCAACAACGTTGTTTTTAACTGCTCGCAGCGCAGACTTAGCAAAATCTGAATCGCGTACAAGAGCACGAGCCCGATTCCGCAGAATCCGAATGCTGTTCTTAATCTCAGAGTCTGCGCTAGTCCCTTGACTTACCCAATCATTGGTGAGCCGGTTAACTTGTGCGCCACCGTAATTCCGGCGAGATGGCTTGCGGCGTCGTGTAAAAGGCCACATATCAAATAAACCTCACGCGAGTAACACCAGGATTGCCAAGGCCTTGCTTAATTTTTTCGGCGCGGCGTTCGCGATCGACTTCAGCTTTCAAGCTATCACGCAACTCAAGAAGCTCAGTCATTTTGTACCTCTTAAGACTCCTTCCCCCAATTGTGTATTCCTGAACCGCTCCTCCCTGGGAAAGCGTTCTTATTGCTGCGTTGACAAAGTCATAATCAATCTGTGCCCTTGATCGGTCGTCAAAAGCGCCTGGAGTGCCTGAGTAAACAAGCGTTGCTTTTACCGAAAACTGCCCTCTGCCTGCAGTGTGCTTTAAAGCTCCTGAAGTCGCTACGGCCTGCCAAGTCCATAGCCCTGCGTCAAAATCAGTGCTGGTGCTTGACGGGACAGTGACGCGCCATCCGTCTGACTCGGCAACACCTGTAATAGAAGCGCCCTCTGATGCCGTATTAGTTCGGGCATACCAGATGAGCGTATAAGTGCCACTGTCAATTTGATTACCTACCGAATCAGTAAAGGCAGGCACGTCAAAGATGACCGTGTCACCTGCAAAAATTGTTTCGGGAACGCGAATAGTCACCAGTTCGTTACAAATGACTGAGATGGCCGCAGCCTACGACGGTTTCGCATCGGTTGCTTCTCGGATTCTAACGGTTGAGACGCCTTCGTTTCAACTTTGGCTTCTTTCCCAATGTTTTTCTTGAACTGTTCAAAAATTGTGTGCCGGTTGAACCGCATGTAAAGGAAATTTAGAGCTGCGTAGCTATAGACCATGCAGTCAAGGGCTTCGTTTCTATCTCCCGCTTTCTTCTTCCACTCCCTGATAGCAAACCCTTTGACATAGCGGACTACTTGCCTCTCCGAGGTCAACTGCTTGAAATATTCAGGGCCAGCTTCCGCGTAAAAGTGTATGTAGCCTGCACCTTCTTCATTGTGCTTAAGGCGTCCAAAAATTGTTGATTTGATGGTGTCAACCCCGACAGGGAAGACTTGAGCCGAATTCTTTAGGACCTGGCCTCTGTAATTAATGTCGACCTTGCTGGGCTTACCTATGGCCGGTTTGTTTCGTTGAGATTGGCCTTTTAAGGCAAATACGCTTTGCCTCTGCCTTTGCCTGCAATAGGCGTAGACCTCCGATGTGTAATGGCCTCCAGAGTCAACGCCTACAGACGAAACGTTAATTTCACGCCCGTCAGAAGTCGGATATGGCCGTGTAATCACGTCATCGACTTGATCCCATAACTTATTGCTTGCGGGATCGCCATAGATTTCTGCATGCGAAATCAGCCAACACTCTTCGCCCTCTCCGTAAGCATAAAGACCTATAGCAACGCGATTATCTTGTACGTCTACCCCAGCCGTAAGGATTGAAGCTTTCTCTGGCACCTCACCAGCTGGATAAAACTCCGCACGCTCGCGCAACCCTTCAGCGCCGATCCTTGCGCCAACTTCTTCCTCCCAGGTTTCGCCAAGCACAGTGTTGACAAAGGTTTTGAGCAACGGAGCATCGTTTTTCGCACGTAAAAATTCTGTGACAATTTCTTGCCAGCTTTTCCAGCCAAGTGGGGAATACAGACTTGAAAGATGAAATCCCACTGTTCGGGCATCTTCAGAGACTGACATCGCCCGCCATTCGCCTTTTCTCAGCATTTCACTTTTAAAATGCTCTTGGATATGAGTGCCGCATGACTCACAGACATAAGCAGCCGTTTTAGGGTCTGACTCCCTCCATTGAATGTTTTTCCACTGCAGCCACTGCATGTGATGGCAATGGGGACACGGGACAAAATACCGCCGCTGATCAGAAGCTAAATACTCAGTTTCAATCCGACTCATGTCTTTAATTGTTGGAGTCGACGTAAGAATGATTTTTCTTCGCGAAAAGGTCGAAGCACGACGTTCAGCCAAAGCGCATGGATCGCCTTCTCCATCCACGTCAGACGGGAAAGCGTCAACTTCGTCTAACAGCACCCAACGACATGGAGCAGATCTCAAGCCAGTAGCGGAGTTTGCCCCGGTCAAAAGAAGAATCCCGCCTGGAAACTCTTTTGAAAACATCGTGTTCCCAGAGTCCCTACTTCTAGCTGGAGCCACTTTTTCGGCCAAACAAGGGGTCTCATGAATCAAAGAGTCGAGCCTTTGCTTACTGAGACGTTTTGCCATTTCAATTGTCGGCTGGACGAACATGGCTGGCCCTGGAGCGTGGGCAATCATGTATCCAACAACGTTGTTAATACCTTCAGTCTTGCCGAGTTGAGCACCCGCCATGAATACAACTTTTTGCTTCGAGCTGCTGGAAGACATGCAATCCATGATTTCCCGCAGATAAGGCGTTCTTTCAGTCCTCCACGGCCCCGGTTCAGATGAGGCCTTGCTGCTAAGCATCCTGTATTTATCGGCCCACTCCGACACAGTCAGGTTTGCATCAGGCTTCAACCCATCAAGGAAAGCCTTCCTGTAAAGGGCGGAACCATCATTCATGAGTCAAACGCTCCAAAGCTTTGCGGACCTCTTCTGACAGAGACTGATGAATGACGACTGGGTCCGTTTCAGCCGCAAACTGATTTGCTACACGGTCAGGAATGCTATTCAATGCATCGCGTACAGAGCGAGCCATCGTGAAAGCCTCACGCTCAACCTTGTCTGTTTCGCAAAGCTTCTCTTCTTTTACTTCTAAATCAAGCCGAAGCAAATCAGCACGAAAATGCTCTGACTTTGCGCGTGACTCGTTAAAGCTAGGAATTTCCTGTTGCGAACCAGAAACCATTGAAGTAACGTTTACCGCTTCTCCATTCCACGCAGAGACGGCTGCTGCTTCGTCATAAAGGATGTTGCGGCCTTGCAGTCTGTAAGTGCCTTCAAGTCTGCCCGTAGCTTTCACCGCAGACACTCTGGGAGTAGATACCCCTAGTAATTTGGCTAATTCTGATTGCGTTATTTCAGGCAAGGTCAATTAACCCTGATTAACAAAAGATTAGAGGGTAAAGAGCTGCATAGCGTTATATACATATATGAGGGGAGGGTATGCAGATATTACTCTCCGATGTTAACATGATCAGCACTTGTCGCTAGCTGAGAAGAGGGGTCCGAAATTACCA
>JGI24004J15324_10000755_pt1 | contig 13037 bp, 15 predicted proteins | sample LinPmetageLP32_FD_15324 | JGI IMG/M metagenome (IMG submission 15324)
CTAGNATTTTCACTTCCAGCTTCATGTGCATAAGAAAAAGAACCATTTGCACTGCTACCACTAGATGTTAAAATATTTGTACTACCTCTTACTAATTGAAAAAATGATCCATTTGTATTCCAGCTATTTACTGAAACTGATAAAAAACCTTGAATAAAAATTTTAGATGAAGTTGAAAATGGAGTTATTGCTACAGAGTAACCTGTGATATCTGTGTATGAAGTGCTTGTAGAACTAAATGTGTTTGTTTTAGCAGTGCTTAATACTTGTAAAATTTTACCTGCACTTAATTTAGCACTTGTTATAGCACCATCAGCAATCTTAGCTGTAGTAACTGTAGCATCGCTTGGTGTTCCTAAGTCTAAAACATTACCTAGTATCTGAATAAAATCTATAACATCGCCAGTAACTAGATTGCTAGTAAAGGTAATGGTAGAACCTGATACAGTATAACTAACACCTGGTTTTTGAATTACACCATTCACAGATACAATCATATTATTAACTGTTTCTGGAGATACATTTACTCCGCCTACTTGCAATGTGTAAGCAGCTTGTCCATTGACAGTACTGATTGCATCGCAGATTTGGAAGTTTCCTATGATTGGTTGTTTGCCTATATATGCCATAATTTATCCTTTAACTTAATTTATATCCTGAAAAATAACTTACTCTATTTCCATCTCCATCTATATTTCTAGCTGAACCACCATCTTGATCTTTAAAAACTTCTACATAATCTGTAGCAGCTAAATCTAAAATTGCGGTTGCTTGAAAAGTTCTTCTATTACTAGCATGAATAGACTGTCTATGTTTTACAAAGCTAGAGCCATTTTTATAAAAATAAACATTAACAGTTTCTCCAGATGTAGAATCGCTTTGTAATTTTGTATAGAACAAATATTTTCCACCTTTACCTGCTGGAACTGTAAACTTGTTTGAAGCAAATGCACTATCTGTATCAAAATCTTCTGTATCAAAAGTTATTTTTGTTATTGTTGAATCTGCAATAGCTTGTGCAGATGATTTGTAGACTGAAAATGATGGAGTGTTTATACCACTTGCTTTAGGCTCTGTAACTGCATTATCTGCTATTTTATCTGTAGATATAATTCCATCTGCAATATCAGAACTTGTTAAAGGAACTGATGTTGGAGTCTTTCCAATATAAGCCATTTAATTCTCCTATGTGATTTCCATAATGGAAAGTGTACCAGAAACTTTATCTGCTACAGAACAATCCACTCTTAATATATCTGTTGTTTCCAAAACAACTTTACCGCCAGACAAAAGCTCTAAAGAAGAACCTGCTGGGATACTTACATTTTTTACTAAGAATGAGGTTCCGTTTGCAACATTGTTTGCACCATTTCTATTTGCGGTATCTGAAACTAATTCTACTTCAACAGTTACTGCTGATGTATGAATATTAGTAAGTATTAATCCTAATACTACTGTAGTAGTGCTTCCTGCTACTGTGTACATAACATAAGGCGTCCCTGCTGATGCTGGTTCTGCTGCGAATGTTACTGTTTTAAATGTGTTTGCCATGTTTTCTCCTATTTATAATTATATATTATCCAAGTGCAATAGCAAGAGCTGTTGGATCATCTATGTTTGCTTGTACTAATGTTATTACTCTGGACAATGCTGCTTTTTTATTTGTTCCACCTGCTCCATCATCTACTATAATTAAATCTGATGTAGTTAGATCTGCACCTATATCAGCTCCGCCATCAATATTTAATGCTGTTAAAGAAACTTTATTAGCAGTTGCAATAGTTCCTAATTTTGTGTCTGCAATACTATTAACTGCAAGAGTAATATTTCCATTTGAAGTAATTGGAGAGTTACCAACTGTAAATTCTCCTGCACCAGAATCTGCTATTCCAATAGATGTTACTGTACCTACATTGCTAGGTGTTATTACATTATAAGTAATTGAGTCAGAACCTAATGAAGCTGTATTATTTGTAGTACATAAAAATATTTTATTATCATTTGCACTACCTTGATTAACTACAATCATTTGGCCTGAAAGTTCTTCTATGCTATTAAATTGTGGATCTCTAGATGCTGCACCAGCACTAGATGCTACTGCAAGATATAAACCATTTTCACTAGCAGTACTTTGATCTTTTAATAAAACTCTATCTCCCGCAACAAGTGTAATGCCATCTATTGTATCTCCAGCTTCTAAAGCGTTTGATATATTTACATTAGCTGTGGAAGCGCATTCAGCAATAATTCTAGTTCTTAATCCTGCAACTGCATCATTAACATATGATGTTGCCGCTTTAGTATCCATTTGTGTTTGAATAGCAGAAGATACTCCGTTTAAATAACCAAATTCTGTATTAGATATAGATCCATCATGTATTTTAGTTGCTGCAATTGCAGCTGAAGCATTAATGTCTGCATTAACAATAGCACCATCTGTTATTTTGGCAGAAGTAATTTGTGAGTCTGCAATTTTAGCAGTAGTTACTTGATTGTCAGCAATATGAGCTGTGTCTATAGAACCATCTGCATAGTGTTCTGAATCAATTGAATCATTAGCTATTTTTGATCCGTTAACTGAATCTGCTGCTAGTTTACCTAAAGTTACATTACCATCAGTAATTTTAACTGTTGTAATTGCATTAGATGCTAATTTTGCTGTTGTTACTTGTGAATCTGCTATGTGTGCTGTATCAATTGATGCGTCAGTATAATGTTCACTATTAATTGCATCGTCTGCAATTTTGGCTCCAGTAATAGCATCGGCATTTATTTTAGCTGTAGTTACTGCGTTGCTTGCAAGTTTATCTGCTGTAATTTGTGCGTCTGCTATATGTGCAGTATCAATACTAGCATCTACATAATGTTCTGAATTAATACTATTGTCTGCTATTTTAGTTCCGTTAACAGAGTCTGAAGCTAATTTAGCTAATGTAACTGAAGCGTCTATTAAATTAGTAGTAGCAATACTTGTTCCTGGAATTGTATTGTTAGTTGCAGATAAAGCACCTACAGAAACAACTAATGTTTCATTTTGTAATGATCCAGAATCCCAAACAACTGTTACTGTTGTATTAGTAGAAAATGTAGTTGCTGAAATAGTTCCATAAATAGTTCCTGTGCTTGATCCTACTGCTTTGACTCTGCGTCCTATATGATAAAATCCAGTTACATTAGCTCCTGCTATAGTAAATGTAGTTGCACTTGCGTAAGCAATAGTAAAAGCTGCATCTCCATCTCCATATATAATCCATTGAGAATCGTTATACCATTCTCTTACATCTGCTAAAATAGCTCTTAAACTATTGTTAATATTTGAAGGAATCATTCCTTCAGAAATAGTAACTCCACCTACTGATGAGTTATTACTTGCTGTCGTTGAATAATCTTTTATACCTGCCATTTAAACTCCTAAGACATAAACCATGTAAAAACTTTATCTGTTTCTACATTGTTTTTATTAATTAAACTATTTACTGATTCTTCCAATTGTCTTTGAAAGAACTCTTGTGTTTCAAAAGAATATCTAACATTATCAATATCTCTTTCGCTAATGTCTGACATTATCTAGTACCTGCTTGACTTGCTATTATATCAACACCTTGAGCATCATTCCACCCTACTCCTGCGGAAACTTTAACATTTACTCTAACATATCTACCAGAAGATCTAACGGGATTTATACCGCTATTAGTCGTATTTCCAGATGTGGACTCTGTTACAGTATCTGATAATTTTTCTCTACTTTTAATAACTACAGTAGTGTCTGCATCTATAATAGGTCTTACTCCTGTAATATTTAATCTTACTCCTGGCTTACCTTCAATTTCATCTGTTTCCAATTCTGCTTCTAGTGGAGTTCCTGAAAAAATAGCAGCTTTAAAATCACTATTTATTGCTCCTAAATAAAGTTGTCCTCCAGACCAAAAGTCTGTATCTAAAGATATATTAATATCTTCTAAGTTTTGAGATATAACATCCATAGTTTCTACAGTATAAGCACCAAAGAATTGTGTAAAAATAGTAGATGCTGAAATACTAGCAAAAGTCCATTTTTTTGTAACGTAATTATAAATCATTAAAGTATCTGGACTACCATCTAAACTTCTTTTAGAAACGTAAGACCAAATAGCTAACTGATTAAAAGGATCCACTGCTGCACTAATACGATCTGTGTATGCTTTGTTTAAATCATTATCAAAATAACGATTAACTTTTTCTGCTCCAATAGGAATTAATGTATCTCCACTAATTTGATAAAATCCATCATCAGAATAGAAGAAAACATTTCTATCATTTTGAGTTACTGTTCTTCCATAAACAGCTCCACGATTTGATGATATAACAGAAAATCTAAATACAGTTGCACCGCCTACAAAGTCCATACGAATAATTTGATTTTGTCTAAATATATATCCAACTTCTCCAGATGTTATATGAACAATTTGACCACCTGATCCTGGAAGATCTTGAAAGTCTGCTAATTTTTTTCCAGGTGTCCATGTAGTAATATCATTAATACCAGACCATTGAACTCTATTTGTATTAGAAGATTGATTACCTGTTACTAAAAAATCACGTATAACTCCACTTACTCTAAATGTTGGTGGTGTACCTTCGGTTGCAATAGCAGACAAATTAGCAAAATTAGTTGAAGTACCCATTAAATAATATTGAGGTACATCTATTCCATTGCTTACAATTACATAATTACCAAACTGTGTAAATGTAAAATAATCTGTGCTATCTCCAGATAAAGATGCTTTTCTAGAAGTAAAAGCTGCAGACGCTAATTGAAAAATATTAGTAGCAGTAGCAGCAAAGTTAAAAACATTATTAGATCCATCTCTAAAAGATCCTGCTCCTAAACAAGTAGATACAATTGTATTGGTAGAATAAGGAACTAAACTTTTAACAGGTTTGTAAGATTGTTTAGCATGATAAACATTTTTAGCTATGTTTGCTCCTTGCTTAAGATGATTAGGTTGGTCAGGTAACCATTCTCCAAAAGGTAGTTGCATTGATTACTTTCTTCTGTAGAAAGACAAGTCAGTAGATACGTCTGTTCTTTGAACTGTAGGCGCACCACCATAGCTATCTTGTCTGTCGTTATTTTCGCATCTTTCTAAAGCCATAGAATACATATTCATCCACTGAGCTGTCTGATTTGGGTCAATACCACCAAGAAAATTACTTGCATGATAAAGACTACCATAAAGATAAATAGCAGGATGTGCAGCAAGAATGTAGTTGCTAGCAACTGAGTTAGATAGATTATTGAATGCTTTGTAGTATTGTAAATAGCCTGTGTACGATGTATCAGGTGTTGGAGCAAATCTAAAACTTTCTGTAGCATTATCTGATTCTATTGAATAAACTCTTGGTAGTCCAGAGGTTGAACTTCCTTTAGTTTTAAATAAATTAGCAGGAGTAATGTATTCAACATTATATTTTGTGCTACCAGATAGTATGTATAAAGATCGTACAGAAATAAATCCAGTAGGAACAGTTACAGTTTCTGCATTAATAGTAATCTCATCAATTTGTTCCATTTGTCTAATTCTTAACTTAGCGTTAAAATCAGCTTCAGCTAAAGCAATAAAATCTCCAGCTATTTCTGTAGTAAGATCAGATCTATTAAGCCAATTAGCTATAGATGTTTTTAGATCTGTGTAAGTGGTTAAAGCCATTATAAATTTCCTGAAGCAGTTCTAAAATAACGAAACTCGTTACTATTTAATTTTCTTTTAAGAATTTTTTTTCGTTCATCTGCTGGTAAACCGAACCAGTTATTAGAACCATTATATTCTTTAGCCCAAAGTGTTAATACAAGTGTTGGGATACTAGCTACTCTTTTTAAATCTTTAGATGCAGAATAGCCATCTCCATCATTATACATTCTTTTGTTTTTTTTAAGAATAGGTTCAACGTCTTGTGAGTTTTTTACAGTTAATTTTCCATCATCTTCAAAGAAATACTTTGTACCATCTGGATCAACTGATCGTAAGATGCTCATTATTCAGATAATAAAGTAACGTATAGTTCACCATCTGAACCACCAATTCTTAGTACAGCTATCTTTTCTCCAGCATCAACTTTAATAATTTCAACTTCATTAGCTGGTAAGTAAGTTGTAGTTACAGCAGCAGTAGGTGATTTGTTAACTACTATGTGGCAAGCAATAGTGCTTACTACTCTTATATATTTTGTGCTATCTGGAAATGCTGCACTTGCAGAAGAGCTTGATCCTGAAGTTAGCTTTAATACAGTTCCATGTCTTAGTCCGTAATTCATAATTTTATTCCTTTTTATTAGGGGGCGTTTCCACCCCCAATTTTAATTATCTTCTAATAACAAAAGTAATTTCCATTTTAGAAGCATTAGTAGATCCACCATTAGTAATGGCTTCAATAACACTTCCTTCAAGGACATTATTTAGTGCTGAAGGTGTTACAGCATATTTTTTTCCTGCTGAACTTGTTGCAACATGACTTATAGCTGCAGTAGTACAAGCTACACCATCTATTTCAAAAGTAATAGCTGCTGTTCCAGTAGTAGTTGCTAAGTTATGTGCAAAAATTTTAATTATCTTTCCACCATCGGGTACATTTACAAATGTAGATGATGCTGCTGATACATCTGGAATTGCTGTTGTTAAAAAGTAGTCGTTTAATGTTCTCATTTTATTTTCTCCGTTTGCTTCGTTCCGTCAATAACTTCAAAGACCAAACAAATTGTTTGTTTAAAAGGATGGCAGATTTCTCCACCATCCCTCTATTTTAGTATTATGCAGTAGTTAAGTCAAATACTCCACCAGAAGCAGCTTCACTTCTAGAGATCAAAGTAAGTTCAGTTAATAACTGTCTTTTCTCTGAGTCACCAGTTTTGGAAAGCTCATTCATAGTGAAATCTCTTAAGAAACCTACAGACCAATAATCCATATCTAGGACTAAAGCATCTCTATCTCTTGAGAATCTATTTGGTACTACTTCTAGATCACCGAAGTCAGAAGAATACACGTCAATAGAAGTGTATAAAGTCTTGTCTTCAGATGCATCAAATCGAGTTGATCCACCAGTGAAACTAGAAATTTTTTGTTTGTTAAATGGGCCTACCATTATAACAGACGGGCTTCCACCAGAGTTCCAACAACCTTTGATTACTGTTTTAAGTAAATCTTCAGTTAAAGCTCTTTGTGTTCCGTCATTTCTAGCATCAGATCCATCGGCTGCAGTTGGTGATGTACCACTTGTGCCTAAAGAATCATTAGTAGCAATCCAAGCACCTATAGAAGCAAATGTTCTAGCAGTTGATGCGTTACCAGCAGCTCTTGCTTGGTTAGTCAACAAAGTAGCTTCAATGTCTCTTTTTAGTTCTTTGGATTTTTTAGCAACTTGATATGCAAGTTCACTTGCTCTACCTGCTTTGTCAACAGCTTCTTGAGTACCAGTAATTACAACAGTCTTATCCATGATCTGTGTGTGATTACCAATTCTTACTGTCGCAACAGATGCGTCAAGAGTAGCTTCATCGCCTTCAATAACTGCGTTATTTGTAGCGGCTGCTGCTAGTGCATCAGTTTGCCATTCATGAAATGTGTTTTTTACCGCTTCTCTTGCAGCAGAACTCATAAAAGGAGTATCTGTTGGTGCAATTGAGTAAATCACATCTTGTAGGTCTTCTCTAATTCCGACTGCATCATATGTGTCGAAAGTGTTTGTTGGTTGTGCCATTTTATTTTCTCCGTTAAGGTTATTTTATCATATCCATAATTGCAGACTGGGCATCTTCAAGACGACCACTTTTCTTTAATTTAGATATTTTGTTCCTTACGACCTCACGTCTAGAGTTATCACTTTTGGCTACACCTGCTTTTATAACTTTTGGAGCATTACTAACCTTTTTTGAAACAATAGGTTTGTTTTGCTTTATGTTACGATATGCTAACGCATCTTTTAACACTAATAGAAATCTATGATCTGCTACTGTGCTTATTTCCTGATCTGAAAAACCATAATCTTTAAGTACGGATTTAACACCTGACTTAAATTTATCAGCTTTATTAGGATCAGAAAATTCAGGAATACGTTCCTGTGCGAGTCTTGTTTGTTCAGCTAAGAAGGCATTATATTGTATTGCCTGTTCCTGATTAGCTTTAGTTCTTAATGATTGTAATCTTTCTGATTGCTGTCGCATTTGGAAATCCAATTTTGCAGCACTCGTAGGATCCTCCTCATAAAGTTTTTGAAGCTCGTCAGTACTTAGCTTTTGTCTGTTCATAGACTCCGCAGAAGCTACTGCCTCGTTTAACTCTCTAAGTTTTTGATCGTATTGTTGACGCAAAACATTCTTCTCTTCTTCTACCTGTTTTTTCTCTACAGAAAGAGAATGTGTTTTTTGTCTATAATCGGAATCTCTAGAATAACCTGCTTTAAGCTCATCAAGGGTAACCTCTAACTCTTGACCTTGTACTTTGACATGGTGGAGATTTGGTTTCTCAACTTCTGCTTCAGATGCAGTATTATCTTCTTTCGTTTCCTCATTTACTTCAGACTCGACTTCTACTGGAGCTTCTTCAGACTTAGATTGGCTCTCTTCAGAAGTTTCCTGTTCCTCAACAGGTTCTGGAGTTGGTTCTACTTTAGTTTCAGGTTCTGATTGTCCTTGATCCTGAGTTGACTCTTTTGGAGTTTCAGGTTCAGGATTCAGTAATCCTAAAATTTTGTTAGCAGCACCTGTTACTGTATTATCAGCAATTGGCATATTATGCTCCTTTGTTAAACGCTTCTAAGTATTCTTAGATTGGCGTGTTAGTTGTTCTAGCTCCGAGGAAGCTAGTTTACCAGTTTCCATGACAGTCAACAAATGTGCTTTGATTTTATCAAGCATATTAAATGCCATCCAAAGTACTTGTCGTTGTTCATCGTCTTTGTAACTTGTATTAAATATTTCTGTTCGATATTGTTCAAACAGATATTCAAATCCTTCTTTAAGAAGCGGGTCGTCTAAAAGAGCTTTAGCCCTCGTTCCCCTGCTCGTTTGTTGGTGTAGGTTGTTCTTTTCCATCAAAAAATTGTTTCTGTCCATCTAATATCTTTTTAAAAATATCTCCAGACTGTTTAACTTGTGACTGTTCTACCATAGATTTACTCTTAAGTGCAAGTTCATCAATTTTGGTATTATATTTAAGTTCCATATCTTTAACTTTTAATTCAAAGTCTAATAATTTGTTTCTCATATCAGCTTCTAGTTTTTTAGTTTCTATTGTAGAGTTTAATACAGCTCTTTCATTTTCACCTTGTACTTGAGCTAATGAAACTTTTTCAAATTCAGTAGGAGGAGTTGGTGGTAAAGGTGGCATTTGTGCTGCACCTACTTCAGGATCCATAAAGTAAGGATCTACACTTCCTAGTCCAGCGTTCTCAACTAACTTACGTAAAGTATGATAGATGTTTTTAAGATTAACAACTGGGCCATGTACATTTTTTTGTAACTCAAGAGCTTGCATTTGTCTTTGTAATATTGAATTAAGTAATATTAATTGTTGTTCTTTAGAACCAGTACCTAGTCCTACACTTACACTAATATTTACTCTATCTCTCCACTCGTAAGGCTTCATTGCTATAAACTTGCCTCTAATCTTAATCATTTTTTCTTTTTGCTGATACTTGCAAACTAATTCAAATAATTTTTTACCTAAATCTTTCATTCCAGTTTCTGCAAATATACGTGCAATTAATTCCATTCTCATTTGAGATTGGGTTAATACTTGGTTCATGCCAGTAGCAGTTTTAGAATTTAAGCTGTCAGGAGATAGTCCTTGTGATTGTCTAGATACTCCAGTTCTTTGTTCTTTAATTGCATCTAAATAACCTAACATAGTACTTGCTTGATCTGTAATAGGTTGTGCTTGCAATGGCATAATAACATTACCAGGAGCTTGTTTAGTTCTTACTATTCCACCAGGTCTGTTTGTTAATAAATCATCCATAGCTACTTGTCCGTCTTGAACAGCTATTCTGTTGTTATTAGTCAAATACATATTGTCTAACATTTGACGCATTACAGTAGATTTAATTAATTGAATATCTTCTACTAATTCAGAAACAGATCTTCCATAAAATCTATGCGGCATCATGATTGGAGTTAAAGATATAAAAGGCATTGTATCAATTTCATCAATTGCCAATACTTTATAATTAGAATCTCCAGCTAAACAAACTTTTACAAGTTCAGCTTTACCATCTCCATCAATATCTATTCTTGCATAACATTCGTGAATTAAAATATTATCAGTTGTTTTATCTCCTCTGTCTTGAGGTGCAGAAAAATCTGTATCTTCAAATCTAACGTGTCTATCTTCTGAATAATAGTTAGTATCTCCGATTGGTAATGCTGCAACAATATCTGGATCATATCCCATTTCAACCAATTCTGTTCTACTCATATTGGTTTTGTGTGCTATAAAATTAGCATCTTCAATAGATTTAGCTCTTCTTTCAATTAAAAATTCTTCAGGTGGAACAGGATCAATTCTAACTTTTCCATAAGAAATAGTTTTATGAATAACACAATCATGATATAGTAACTCATCTAAAGTTATTCCATTTTCGTCTTTTATATCTTCTTTATATTCTGTATGTTCTGAAACTTTTACTTCATCATCAGCAACTAGAATATTAAATTCATCATCTGTTAATTTTTTATATTCTTCTCTTGTTGTTTTTTCTGATTCATCCCAATATACTTTAAGTACACCATTTTTTTGAATTAAAGCATCTTTAAATGCAGAATACAAAGCTGTAAAGCCATTGTTCTCTTTATAAAAAATATAGTTTAAATAATCTGTAGCTTGTGCTGCTACTTGTTCATCTTCGGATCCAACAGGCTCACATTCAAATACTCTATCTCCTGATGTAAAAATTCTCATTAAAGAAGGCATTAAAGATTCAACAGTATCAGATACGTCTGTACTAACTACTTGCGATCTTCCTTCTTGTTCATTACCAAAAGGTTTACCAAGATAAAACTCTAAAGATTTTTTTCTTTTTGAAACTATTTCACCACCAATATAACCTGATGATGCTCTTAACTCTCTATCTAGGATAGAAACTATTTCTCTTTCATTAATTTTCATACTATATATTTTGTATCAATGTTTATAGGAGAAGTCCAATCACTGGTATCTATTGGATCATGTACGCATCCGTATCTAAATGCGTCTGAAGCGTGTGAACACCAGTCATGTAAAGGTTTGCTTTTAAAAACCTGATTCTTCTCATCCCATTGTTTGCGATACTGACGTAATGCATCAATACCTAATTTACATTTTTCTCTATCAAACCAGCAAAAAGGTAAAGCATTTCTTACTGACTCAATACCATGATCTACTTCTAGTTTAGGAGCAACTTCAAACATTATACCTAAATCTTGAGAAACTTCCAACCTTGACTTACCAGTTCCTAGTTCTCTAGCTTGAATATCATGTGGAGCAATATGTCTAGAATAAGCGTAGTCTTTTTCTTCTAGTATATCTGCATAGTGCATTAAGCTCTCACCTGAATTTTCATAATAGTCAATTAGGTGTATTTCTTCTCCAACTCTTTGTGCAAACCATATTGCAGTTGAATCTCCTATACCTAAATCCCACCATGTTTCAACTCCAACATTTTTGTCATAAGGTACAACTCCTATTCTATTCTCATTATCAGCTTTTGTCATTAGTTTGCCATAATAAGATCCAGATACTGCAGCTGTAAAAGAACATTCAAATTCTTGATTGTATTGTTCTTCTGTCATAATAGATGCAGCTTCTTTAAGCTCTTCATCTGGTATAACTTTAGTTTCAGAAGCTCGATACAGTTTTCCAAACCAATCTTTATTATCTCTTAAAGCGTAGTCATACACTTCCCAAAACTGATTATGTCCCATTGGAGTTCCAATAAATATAACCCATCCTAAAGTGTCTGAAATAGCAGGTCTTACAATCTCTGTCCATGTACGAGGAGCCATAATAGCATATTCGTCCATAATAACTCCATGAAAACCTAATCCTCTTAATGAGTCATTATTATCTGCCCCATATATTTGGATCTTAGAACCATTCCATAGATCAATACGTAATTCTGTTTCGTTCTTATCTCCACCTAAATACATAAGTGGTTTTGTGTACTGTTTTAAATAATCCCAAGCAATAGCTTTACCCTGACGATAAGTCGGGGCTATGTAAGCTAGTTTGTGATTAGGATTTTGGACAGCGTGTAGTATAAGTTCATTTATAGCAAGTACGGATTTGCCAAAACGTCTATGACATACCAGAACATTAAATCTTTTTAAACTCTTATGAACCTCTTTTTGTAATGGTCTAGGTTTATAAGGTATATTTATTTCGTGTACTTTAGTCTTCCCACTTGACTTTGATTTCGAGTGGTTTGTCTGTTGCAAGTTTGGTTGTGGTTGCAACTCTTGCGTGGACGTAAGGTGCTGCTCTTTCGGCTGCATACATTTTTCTTTCAGGTGATGAGATAGGGTTATTTAATACAGCTAACAAATAGTCTAATGGAGAAGTTTGATACTTTGTTGCCATCTCTTGTTCTGTTTTCCACATCTTTTCTCGTTTAAAGCCTTTTTTTCTTCCAGCCCCAGGTCTTTTTCCCCCGTAATTTTCACTAGTCATTTTAATCTTTTCCATACCCTATTATTTTATTTCTTAAATCTCTACCTTCTCCAAATTTAGGAGCTTTTGCGTATCTTCTACTTTTACCACCTGCAAGATACATAGTGCCTGCAATTCCTAAACCTACCGCACTAGTTTTTAAACCAAATTTAATTCCTTTTTTGACAAGTGATTTAGCACCTTTTAAAAATTTACCATTCATAATTTTAGCACCTTTGCGAGCTTTCTTAGCAGTATCTCTTATTGCAGGTACTGGTGCAGTAGGTACTGGTGGATAGAATTTTTTAGCCATTATTTTTTTCTTTTTAATTTCTTTTTATGAACTAAATATTTACTTGATGATGTATGTGTTTTACCAGAC
>JGI24004J15324_10000756_pt1 | contig 13017 bp, 17 predicted proteins | sample LinPmetageLP32_FD_15324 | JGI IMG/M metagenome (IMG submission 15324)
CGTCGTGTCATGGACGAGTACCCAGGCGCAGCCGAAAACCTCAAGGCTGTGTCAACTGCGGTCAACTCGGAGTTCCTGAATGAGATCACGGCTGATGACCCACGTCTGCAAGACGATGTGTTCATCACCGCAGTTGCACTGACATGGGAAGGCCGCAAGGACTACGGCGGCGACAGCAATCAGCAGTGCATTGACCTGCTACCCGATGACATACAGCGGCAGTTGCCGTTGTGGGTTGCCGCACTCGACGGATGCAAGGACACCGCAGACGTCATCACATTAGCCAAGATCGTGGAGAAGGAGATCAGAGATGGAGATTATAAGGACGAGCGAAAAGAAGGTGACAAGCCAGAGTCGGGCAAAGGTTCTGGAGGGGACGGTGACGGCGATGGAGACGGAGCTGGTGATAACCCTGACAACGAGCGCGGAGGGGACGAAACGCAACCTGTATCGGGCGATGATGGAAGCGGCGAAGATACTGGGGGTCAACCCGCAGGGTCTGAAGGTGAAGATCAGCCCGAAGAAGGTGGCACAGTAGGCTCTGGTAGCGATGATGTTGCCCCTGACAGCGGCACTACTAGCGACGATGTCTACACTAACTTTGACGTTGGTGAGATCGTGCGTGGCAAGATAGCCAGTAACGACAAGATAGCTGGCAACACGCATGGTAGTTACACGCCACTGAGTACAGCGCATGACGAATGGCACACTCGCAAGGGCAAGACACGCCTGTCTCGTCATCTCAGAAACCAAAGCGCAAGGGATTATGACAAAGCCTTGAGCGTGATGAATGGTCAGGTCAACGTCATGCGTCGCAAGCTGGAACGTGCCTTGTCTGCCAAGATGGCACGAGACTGGGACTACGGCAAAGAGGATGGTCGGCTGGACAACAAGCGTCTGGTCGGTGCGTTCAATGGCAGTCGAAATGTGTTCAAGGAGCGAGAAGACAGACGCGAGATCGACACTGCGTTCACTGTGCTGATTGACCTGTCTGGCAGTATGCGAAACTCAAAAGCCAAGGTTGCACAGCAGTGTGCAATGGCACTGGCAGAAGCGGTTGACAAGACTGGCGTTGCATACGAGGTGCTGGGCTTCAACAACGTGCGGCCAATGCCTCGCGAAGCGCGGCTGTATACGAAAGATGAACACCTATACGCTCGCCAAGACGTGATTGACATGTGGGTGTTCAAGGCATTTCACGAGCGTTTGTTCGAGGCCAAGGGTGCAATGGCATCAATCGCTGGTTGTGCGATGGGCTGTAACTCTGATGGCGAGTGTGTCGAGCAGGCATACGAGCGTCTGATTGCACGTCCTGAGAAGCGCAAGGTGATGATGGTTCTGAGCGATGGGCAACCAGCCTGTAATGGTCACAGCCAAGAAAGGTATCTGCGTCAGGTGATTGAGAAGATTAGCAAGGACGGCACAGACCTTGTTGGCATCGGCATCCTTACAGACGCAGTGGAACAGTTCTACCCCAAGTACACAGTGGTCGAAAGCGTGGAAGACTTGGCTGGTTCAGCGATGGATCAGTTGAGCCGCATCCTTCTGGGTGAGCGGTTCCAGATTGATAACTCAAAATTGATGGCGGTTTCGTGAGTGAGGCGGCCAACCAGACCCAGCACGGTCATGGTTCATACGCATTGGCGTGTGCTGTGGCCAAGAAGGGGGTGGCACTACAGCTTTTGGTTAGCTGTGGGTCGCCGTGTGAAGGAACGAGGTGTTCGTTCCACCAACCGCGACGATGTTCGTCGCATATGTATGGAGATTGAAAATGAGTTCAGTAGCAAAGAAGCCAAGCCTATCCAAGAATGGCAAGCGTTTGGGTCGTCCACCAAAGACAAAGCTGACAGTGGTCAAAGAGCCAACGCTGACAGCCAACGGTAAGCGTCGTGGCCGTCCGCCCAAGGTAGATGTGCCAGTGGTGGTGGAGACACCGTCATTGTGGAAGCGTCTGTTCGGGTGGCTTGCATGAGTGACGGACTGAAGCGTAGGTGGTGGGAGTTTCACAATGATAACCCCCACGTTTACGAGTTGTTCGAGGAGTTCACGTTCGATGTTATCGGACGTGGATACTCCAATTACTCGGCCAATGCAGTCTTCGAGCGCATCAGATGGCACACGGAGATTGAGACTGGTGGTGAGTTCAAGTTGTCGAACAACCACAGGGCNTACTACGCCCGATACTTTCACTACAAGAACCCNGAACACGANGGGTTCTTTCGTACCAAGCAAACCCATGCGGCATAGGAGATAGAGATATGTCAGACGCAAAGAAGATCGTGGACTCGATCACAAACAAGTCCTTGGAAGCCTATGGTGTAAAGACTAAGCCAGATGTGCCGGATGTTCCGGCCTTCGTGAATAGGAGACAGACGCACATTCAACCAACCACAGCCAAACGTGCGTCTGCTTCCAAGCCAACGACCAGAACATGGTCATCAACCTCACGAGAACATTATAGGACTGTTCACGCCTCGGCGCAAACACCAAGTTCTGCCAGCAAGCCAGTGATTGACATGAAGCTGAGTGCGTTGAGCAAGATGCCAGTGCTTGAGCAAGTCGATGCAGTGTTCACGACAGACCAGTTCTACGAGGTTGTGCATACGGTGGGCAGATACATGGGCGATGTGCTTGAGGGTGCTGGGTTTGTGTACAAGCACGGTGCTTCCGACAGTGCTGAGTTGCGACGTCTGCTTGGTGAGTTCATGCAGACGAAGCTGGCTCACATTGACGAGTCTGGTCGTCGTCGTTTCGTTGCTGTGAAGGAAGACACCAATGACTGAAGAACTGACCCTTGCCTACGACCTCAAGCACCAGCTTGAGGTCATGCCTGTTGAGCATCAGAACAACTATTTTGTGGACGGTGAAGAGACGCAGTTGAGTGCGTATGACCGTGTGCTTTTGTTGATTTCGTATCTGGAAAGGAGGTGAGTGATGGAAGACGTTGAGTTTGCAAATCAGACCTTGCTTGCACTGGCCAATCCCTCGCAGGGGTTGGCCGTTTTTAACCGCAGTAAGCAGGGCACATATCAGTTACGCCAGACGCAACAGTATCTGGTAGGGGCTACTCGTTTCGTTGTAGCCAATAGTCTTCTCAGACATGCAGTGAAGGCCATGTTTTTACCGCCGGATGTTTTGCTGAACGCGGCTCGTATGGCAGTGCCGCCCTTTGAGAACATGTGGATTGAGTGGGACTCGAACCTACAGCGTGACCTGATGAAACAGGAGTGGGAAGCCAGAGGGGTTGAGTACAACAACGATCCCGAAGGTGGGTTGGGCCGTGTTGGTTACAGCATAGTCAATCTGAAAGGGATAAACATGTATAACATGTACGGCTTATCCCATGATGACGGCAAGATTTATTACCCTGCCCACGGTTTCTACATGGCCAACGAAGAGGTCATGGATGCTGATGGCTTTGTTGCTCGTAGGAATAGTCGACAGATGGCTGGGCTGCCAGAGGTAACAGCCGAAGAGTTTCGTGACCAGCAAGTGCAGTTGGGTTCAGCGTATTTGAGTAAGCAATACGTTGGGTTGTTTGATGAGCCTAAATATGCAGAGCCAATGCTTAGACTGTTTCAGAGGTTTGCGTTGGGTACGCACCAGATTGGTGAGTTGTTTGATCCAAACGTCACGGTGATGCGCGACATGGTGAAGTCAAACAAGATGGTCAATCATAGTTTGAGTTTGTTTAGCGGTGATGCACGTCTGTTGTGGACAATACTAGCGATGGTCAACTACCCACATCACGTTTTCCAACGAGAAATAACCAAGGGTTTTGATCGTGTGCTGTATGGCAGACGTGTGCCTCGCAATGAGGTGCGCGTCTTGGAGATTGATCTGCCCAAGCCAAGGGGTGTGAAGCGGTACGAGCGTATGTTCAAGGGTGGTGGTGGCCCGAAGCGTCAGCACGTCAGACGTGGGCATTGGCGCGTGTTCCACCACAAGGATGGTCGTGTGACCCAGCGTTGGATTGCCGAGCAGACAGTGGGTAATGCTGCGCTTGGTGTGATTGACCACGAGTACAAACTGATGACGAAAGGAGTGAAGTAATGCCTAAGTTCAAAGTAACCGCCACTATGGATGTGGGATATGAGGCTGTTGTCGAAGCCCGTAACGAAGCCGAAGCATGGCAGATGGCCACAGACTCACCAGAAGGCGGCGATGACACTGTTGATTGGGTTCGAGTAGATCAGGGNCACGACTGGACGCTGGAAGATGTGTCTGAGATGGAAGGAGATGTGTGATGAGTGTAGTTGAAACAGTTGTTGGTCTGTACAAAGCGATGAGTAAGAGCGAGAAGACAGACTTGATGTTCGAGTTGAGTGCGTTGGCCATTAAAGACAATCTGGATGGTGTAGCCGACAGAGTGACAAGCGCAGCCAAGGTGTCACACCCACCAAAGAAGCGTGGGTTTGGTAAATCCAAGAAGAAATACTGGGTCAAGTCCGTGACTGGGTTTGATGCGAAAGAGAAAGGAGTCATGCAAATTGTTGGCACTTGGGTTGATGACGTCTTCAAAGACCTAGATGCGAATGGTTATTATCTGGTGGGTTTCCGCCTCACAAAGCACTACATGCTGTGTCACGAAGATGGTTCTGGGAAATCAGTGGTCGACAACGACGGCGTATCTGTGGACATCAATGGCTCAATGATATTTGAGGCAGATAACTTCAAGGATTTATGCTCCCGCGTAGAGAAATTATTTTCATAGTCGGTGTTGACATGGTTCATTTGGTGTATTAAATACAATACATCTGCTGTCATAGCTCAGTGGTAGAGCGCGTCCTTGGTAAGGACGAGGTCGGGAGTTCAATCCTCCCTGACAGCACCATCAGCAAATGCGAAATTAGTTTTCGCTTGCGATGCAATTCGCCTCTAGTAGAGGTGCGTTTAGGGAGACAAAAATGTTGAGTGATAGAAACCAAGTAACTAAAAATGTGAGCGGTTGCAGACTGCAATTTGGAATTATATACGGATCAAATCCTAGAAGAGCAACAAGCTGGAGTAACCAACCAACTGGGCCAACCGAGCTGGGTCTATATCTTAACAATGGGCCTTGGGGCGTATGCAACGCTAAACGTAGTGCGTTTAAGCATTATACTTGGTTAGGATAATTGATGCCAGCCAGCCACAAACAACCCATTGTACTTTTAGAAAGTAATATCTATGTCAAATTCAACTATCCCAGAAGCAACTGGGGACACGGAGAGTACGATGAGTTCCAATCAAATGGACAGAATAGAGTTTAAGTTAGATCAGCTTTTGGCCGCACACGCAGTGTCGGCACACGTTAAAAAAGTTTATGCAAATGACGCGGAGTCTGGCGTCTGGGATGACTTGCATAGGTTCACGCCAAAACAACATGCGGCATTGCAAATGCTGTTGCATGGACAGTCCAATACAGACATAGCCAAGCGGATGGGCGTTAGCCAGAACACCGCGAAGGTTCATGTCAGGGGGATTGCTAAGAAGCTGGGGGTCAACAAGCGTGGCGAGATTATGGCGCGAATGGCTCGACAGTACGAGACAATCGACGACGATGCCTACCGAGTGTTGACTGGTGGGTTGCCGAAGAATTGGCACTTGGAATTTGATGAAGATGTGCAGTGTCCTTGGCGGCACTTATACGAGAAGATAGGGGGAGGCGATGCCGATTAATTTAAAAGAGCGAGACGGTTTTTGGCACGTCATTGGTACTGTTACTGACAAGGATGGAAACAAGGTCAGGATAAGAACAAGCACTGGTTTTCGCAAACATCAGAAGGTGCTGGCAACGGACGAGATGAACCGAGTGCTTCACAAGGCATTGAACGGTGACTTAAAGCCGAACACAATGTCGAAGAACAAAGACAAGAATAGTGTCGGGTATGCGGTCAATGCGTTTCTGAACAGACCATCAAAGCCTGGGAAGACAGATCAATCCAATGGAAGTCTGTTAGCCAAAAGTCTTGGAGAGAAAAACTTTAGCCGTCTCAGTTTGCTTGAGGTGGTTGAGTGGTCGCAGACGCCAGCAAAGAAGAAGACGTTGGCAGCCAATGCGGTGGCGAGAAGGTTGCAGACTTTCTCGGCTATCCAGTCTCATGCAAAAGGTCATGGTCTGGGGTATCCAGAGTTTACTGTGGTGAAGCCAGTGTATGATGACAAGCGGACTGTCTATCTTACCGAAGCGCAGAGGGATGAACTGATCGAGTACATGCCTGATCGTATCAGGGATATGGTAGTGGTACTTTTCTACACTGGTATGCGTATTGGTGAGATGCTGGGATTACAGTGGCGTCAGGTACAGACTGAAGCTGATGGCACTGTTGTTGCTGAAGTTATTAGCTACAAAGGTAGGCTGAAGAAGCGACATGTTCGCCGTATCCCTTTGCCCAAGATTGCTTTGGATGCGATGGGTGCGCGTGGAACTGGAGTTGTCTTTCCGACTTACACAAATACTGCGTGGGACAGAACTAACTTCTATAGTTTCTGGCATGTAGGTTGCGAGGATGCAGGTGTAAAGAACTGGATTGAGGATGGCGAGAACTTCCATCCACATGATTGTCGGCACACTTATGCAAGCCTCTTGGTGCAGAAAGGTGCAAGCCTCAAAGCTGTTCAAAAGTTGCTGGGTCACTCGACTATTGCGATGGTCATGCGTTACGCGCATCTTGCGCCAGACGCGCTGAAGAGTACGGTAGAACTCCTTGGGTCTGTTGACACGTCTGTGACACGCGGCATAAGTTTCGCAAGCGCGAAAGTCCTATTAAATAGAAGAAAGACAGGAGGTTATGACAGGTTGGCAGTCTGATACGAAAGCCCTTTTAACCCCTTGGTAAGGGTAAAATTGACAACTTTCGACGTGTCTTACACACCAATCAAAAGAAAATATACACCAATAGGTTAGTGTTAGCAGTTCATCTGGTCTCTTAAAGGTGTCTGCTGACACGCTCCTGACACGAAATCATTGGTCGAGGGTGTCGTTTTGTATTGCAAGGATGACACCCTTAGGTTAACAATTAAGCACGAAAGGGTATTTAAGATGCCTTATGAGCAGACTAATATCACGGATGAGGACGCGACATTTAGCATGGATGATTTAGCACAAATATATAATGTCAGGCGTGTGGTCTTAGAACAGTTGATAGAGAAGCAGAACAGTGTGGATTCCGACGGCGTTGTCTGGGCTGAGTTAGAAGGCATGATCGACTGCATAAACAATATGTACGATCCATTAGAGTTTTTGAGCGGAGGTGAAAACAAATGGCAGTAAAAGCAATCAAGGTAGCAGAGGTGTTCCTGATCGAAGAAGAAGATCAGATTGTTGGTTCAGAGATTGGATTTACAGAGGCGGTCACGGAAGCACAAGGTGCGGTGACTACCATGAACGTCTTGAGAAAATCTATGGATGATAGTGGCTGGGTTACAAGGGCGATTATGAATGTTGCCGAGCGCGGCAACAAATCAGATGTGACCCCTGTGGCGAGCGACCCAGACTCCACCGATAGCGATACCGCAAAGAAGAAGAACGCTAAGAATAAATAATACGATGTTCCAGAATGTTTCTTGGAGCCTTATTCTCTCTAGTTGTTTTTGTTTCTTGGCTTCTTCACGCTCACGTCTGATTTGTATGCGTAGCTTCTGAAGCTCTTGCCATCCATCCACACCACGAGTTGCGATCACAATGTGACGCAACTCTTTTTCTACGTCTTCCGCTTTTTTCTTGGCAATAAAAGTCTCCATCGCTTCTTCGTTTGCAGAGAGTAGAGGGTTGCTTCTTGCTTTGTTGTGGTCGTTTCGGATGTCGTCGATTGAGTCGAACAATTTTCCAATGTCTTTTGCCAGACCCGTTATCTCACGGCCAGCAGCGACGCCACCTTTGATGGCGGCAAAACTACTCATAAGTATTGTTATTGGTTCCATGCAGATATTGTAGTTGACTGTAGTGTTTTGGTCGTCCAGTCAGACTTCGTCGTCATCAAAGCGGACATGCTCCGAGAACATGAGTTCTTCTAGCTGTTCGTCTGTCAGGTGGTCTGTGTCTGTAATGGGGATGTACGGTCTTTTCTGATCTGGTCTTTTCTTTTTCTTAGGGCGCGGCTGCGGAACCAGTTTTGGCACGGGGGCTTGTGATTTCTCTTCGCCCCAAGTCTCCGTTGATACCTCACGATGAGAACACTTGAGACAAACTCTGTGTCTTCGGATTGATGTGGGTTTGGGTCGACTGTTGTAGACCCGCGTCTTCCCATTACACTTTGTGCAATTCATTGGGGTCTTTGTGGAATGTCTTTTCCCACTCTCTGTGACGTTGAAGGGGAACCTTAACGTAAGGCAAGTGACGAGCAATGAAGAGAAGGAAATTGTTTAGCCAGTTGTAAGGGAACTTCATGGGTCTGATGATGTCCATGAATAGGACGACGCGGACTTGGTCTGTGTTATTGAAGGCTTCATGCTCGTATGTGTCGTCGAAGTAAACGACCTCACCGTTCTTCCAATGGTAGTTTTGATTGTCCACGCGAATGAAACAACGCTCTGTGTCTGGGATGATGACGCCAAGGTGGGCGCGTAGTATGCCTGCCCAAGGGCCGCAGTGTGGGGGCAAGTGTTTTTGAGGGCCAAGGATGGAGAGATAAGCAGAGCAGATTTCTGGATTGCGCTCGATCAATGCCGCAGTCTTGGGCATCATGGCTAAGTTTTTCTCGAAGCGAATGTTTGCAGCCTTGAGGAAAAACATTTTCCAGCGGTCATCGTTAGATAGAAAGTTTTGGTCTGGGCTTATCTGTTGGAATGGAGTGATCTCGTCATACCGTTTGAGAACTTCAAGTGTCTCTTCCCTGACGTCTGCAAAGTTTGCTTCCAAGTCTGGCGTGGCAGATAGGCTCATCTTATCAAAGAATGGGTGGTCTCCGATGGTACAGTTGGCTTTGAATTTGTCGTGGAAGAACTTTTCTAACGACTCTTGAAGAAAGTATTGATCGGTGATTAATAGTTTGAGTGTCTTTAGCACTGACATTCTCCATTGTTTCCGCATGTACACTCCGCCGTGCCGCTAGGCAAAGGCGGGGCAACCTCACAGACTTCGCCAGAACAACATTCCTCTACCACCAAATGACAGAAGCCACACTGGGTGTGGCCGTGGACATGAACTTGTTTTTCGCTGCCGCATCGAGGACACATCATTTCTTTTTCCAACTTATCCGCTTCGCACTTGTCTTCCTTTTTGCGGCAGACGTACATTGCGCTTTGGTTGGGCGGCAAGCTGGGTATGCCCGTTTGGATTTGGTCGCAGACTTACGGCCACATGCCTTGCCTGTCTTGCAGTCAATCCATCCTTTGCCGTTGTTCCTACCGAACCATTTTTTGAGACTGTCACCTGCTGCCATTATTTTTTCTTTGACTTGTTGCCCCAGTTCTTTGCGCCAACTTTTCTACAACGAACCAAAGCCCCTGAAGCGTAAGCACTTGGCCATTTGGTGTAGCGAGACTTAACTTTGTGGTAACAGGCATCACGCTTGGCTGGTTTTTTTGCTGCCTTTTTTGCCATTTGATCCTCGCATTGCACATGGGCATGTGGCGTGTTGCATGTTGGCAGACTTGGTTTTGCCAGCCAATCTGCGGACTGTTACTGTTGCCATTACGTTCGCCTTAGACGTTTGGGTTTGCCGTACAGGGTGGCCTTTCCAGAACCCCCAGCAGACCTACCGAACTGGCTCGGCATGTTGGACATAGTGCGGTATGGGTTCACCGCTCTCATGCGATTACCCATACCGGACGATGTTCCACCGAAGACTACTCCTCGGTTCTTTTTCATTTTCTACGACCACCCTTTTTGGGAAGTTTTTTGATTGGCTTTTTCATTCCACGCATCATAAATCTCCTTGCGTCGGTTGATGTATTGCATGTCTTGGGCTGGGAATTTTTCGTAATACTTTGTCTTCTTCAAAGTCTCTGAAGCCTCCACCAACTTGTTCAATGATTGCACAAGGATTACTGCGTAGTCGTCCTCGACAAGACCTTCAAACTCTGGTGTCAGTGGGTTTTCTGTGGCGTCGGGGTGAAACCCCATAAGCCACACACCGAAATGGTTTTGGTTTTGATCTTCGATCCATTGGTCAAACTCTTCGACTGTCATTTGCTGGTAGTCTGTCCAAGCAAATAGGTGGAGCCGATCTTCGTCTGCTTCCAACACAGACTTTACATCTACAACATCACTCAACTCAGTTGTGACATGGACTACTACGTTGTTTTTGAGCCATGCCATTCGAGCGAAGGGACAAGGTGGGAGGTTTGCAAAGCCAGGGCATGGAATCTCCAAGACTTGGTCAGACCAAAGCCTGATCTCCGTCCAAATTTGTACGGCGGGATCGTTCTCCATCAGCACTTCCATCTACGACGAGCAGCGCAGATGCGTTTCTTCGGCGTCTTCGAGCAAGAGATGTTGTGCATCTTCATCTGGCCTTCACTGCGCTTGCAGTATGAATTGCGACGCTTACCGCCCGAAGGTTGAGGGGCTTTCAACTTCGAGCCGCAGGCTTTGTTGTATTTCGCTCTGCCTTTTGCGGTTAGACCTGCGCCTTGAGACGCTGGTTTCTTTTCACCACGCCCGACAGACAGACTTACATTGCATCGCGTTTTCTTCTTGGCCATGTTTGTATTTTGCCAGCAGCCAAGGGTGTGGTCGTCCCTACTTCTGGGTCAGACCTTCTTTTTGCAGGTAAGATAAGTAGAACTTTAAGAAGTCATCTAGTCTCAGGAGGACGAGGCTTTCGCCTGTCTTCATTCTGGACATGCGGTTGATGACAACAGGGCAGCTTTCCGACCTAGTTATGTCTATGTTTTTTTCAGCTTGACGGAGAGCTTCATGGAAGTTGAGACGCTCTACTCGCTTGGCTTCTATAAATAGGTCTGGTGTTCCAAGGATGTCTGCGCCACCAGCCATACCGACATTGCCCCCGCCAGAAAGTGGAGCGCGAAAGGATGACAAACCTGTCTTCTCATTGAAGTAGGATGCTAACTCTCTCTCGTACTTGTCGCCTTTTTGTTTGTGTCCTCTACCGCTCAATCGTCGTATCCTCTTTCTCGTCTGCAAGGTATGCAGAAGTAATAATTTTTAGGTCGAGGTTTGGTGCAGCCGCAATCCATGCACGGCTTCGCCCATGTTTTTTCTTCAAAGTCTCTACGAACTTGATATTTTGCCCCATCAAATTCTTGCAGTCCCTCTCGGACTAAAATTCTTTTAAGTGTATCCACACAGCAGCCGAGTCTGTCAGCCAGATTGTGGTACGAAAGTTTTGTATGATTTGATGTGAGCCATTGCTTGTCGTCTTCGGAGACGACCACTGGCCTCGGCATTATATAGCACCCCTATATGTAGTTTGTATTGTATCTTAAATACTACATAGGGTGTGTTATGTATACACCAAATGAACTTTTTATAGCTCAAAGGAGTTTACAGACGTCTAAAAATATGATACAACGACGTTGTTGTTGAAGACGGCGACGGAAGGAAACGTGCCGTTTCCCTCCGTAGTTAGCCTCGAAACAAAGCGACAGCGTGTAGTCGTTGTATCACTCTCAATACAAGTCCAGATCATGGAAAAGAAGCTCACCAATAACAAATTAGAGAACAGGCGTAACTTCCCAGAAATTGCAAAAGTAGTTGATGAGGTCAGGCGTTTATGGCCTGACGCCACAATTACAGTGAAGCCTCGATCTCAAGCCACTCGCGCACCAGACGGACAGGGCGGCTAAGTTTGTCAGAGATAACGAGAGGATCATAACCATCTAATGCCATGTCTTTCGCTCTCTGTTTCGTCGACCTACTGCTCACGACACACTTCTCATCAGTGTGGTTGTGGGAGGCAAAGCCAATCCATTGGACGCGGTCATGTAAGTCTGTCCACTCACGCACTTTGCCGTAACGAATTTCCATCACCATTCCAAGACGGAAATCAGCGGGTAGTTTACTCACCAATTGAGGCCATATCGGGGTGTCGTATGCCCCATCGAATATCGCCGCATTTGATTTAGCAGTCTCCTCGTCTTGGTAGACCTGCGTCACCCTGATCTGCGTCTCCAAGACTGTGAGCTGGTTGGTTGAGCCAGCTTCCCTGCCCATCCCACCTTCGCTCGGCTTGTTGCTGTGATGCACAAGCACGACAGACAGCCCAGAGTTTCGTAGCTTGACTGCGAGTTGGTTGACCTTTGACCATTCGTCTGCGGAATTTTCTGCCATCCCTGGATAGGCTGAACGGATTGTATCTAGTACAACTACGTCTGGGTCTGCGAACTTGATCCACTCCTGTAGCTCCATCATCCCCTCTGCCTTATGGAGATTGATCTCCTTCTTGTCTACGAACGGAGTCCAGATGTTCATGCGGTCTTGCGTGTCGCCATGAACTTGCCGCATTTCCATCAGGCGTCTGGCAATCGTGGACATACCCATCTCGAAGTCGAGATACAGAACGCGGCCAGCCTTACCGACCTCGAAGGGGCCAAAGTATTTGCGGCCAGCACACATAGCAGACATCGCGTGTTGCACGAACATGGACTTGCCGTGGCCAGAGTAGCCAAAGACCTGCACGATTGTGTTATGTGGCAGCCAAGGCTCAATCAGATAAGTCTTTGCGTCTGCTTCTTCTAGCAGTTGCTCGGCGTCCTTCATCTGGATTAGCTTGCGCGGACGCTCTGGGTCAATGTGTTCTGGATGATACTCTTTATAAATGTACTCGCCATTGTCATTGAAACGCTCTGGGTGATTGCGCTTCTCGCTCTGCTCCATCGAGCTACAGGTTGCCTCGAACTCAAAGTCTGACAGACACTCCTCGAAGAACTGGCGCATGAAGGCATGGCCTCTGACGCGCAGCTCGGCGTCAAAGTAACCAGACCTAATGCTCTCGCTGACGTATCGCATCAGACGCTCGTTTCGTCCGTTGCCAAGGCCAGATGGAATTTTAAGTGTTGACGGGAAGTTGTCCCGTACAAATTTGGCTGTCCTATCCCACTCACCGATGAACTCGTCTGGGTGGATTGTGC
>JGI24004J15324_10000758_pt1 | contig 12998 bp, 9 predicted proteins | sample LinPmetageLP32_FD_15324 | JGI IMG/M metagenome (IMG submission 15324)
CATAGTAAGTTACACCGGCAACGGCAGCGCAGACCAAACAATAGCTCATGGATTATCTAGCCCACCTGAACTTACTATTATTAAAGACCGTGAGAGTAATACTAATAGTAATCAGTGGCAAATTGGCTCGTCTGTGATAGGTGATGACTACGTTTATTTCACGTCGGCTAAACCCGCTGGTACAGCCGGAGTGTTCCCTACATCCGGTGACGCAACGACACTTACAGTAGGTCGAACAGGAAACAACGTAAAAAATACTAACGAATCTGGCGATGATTTTATTATGTATAATTTTCATAGCGTTGAAGGCTACTCAAAGGTCGGACTCTACGAAGGCAACGGAAGTGCTGACGGAACCTTTGTTTTCACAGGGTTTCGAGTCGCCCTCTTGCTAGCAAAGTCAATAGACTCAACAAGTAGTTGGTATTTATTTGATAACAAACGTGAAGGTTATAATCCAGACAATGATTCCCTTCTTGCTGAAACAACAGGAGCAGAAACAACAACTGACATGGTGGATTTACTTTCAAATGGTTTTAAGTTGCGTATATCAACTGACCCGAATGTTGCAGAAACCTTTGTATATTTGGCCATTGCCGACCAGCCTTTCAAATTTAGTAATGCTCGATGAATAGGAGATAACAATGCCGTGGAAATACAATGGAACTACGCTCAGAGTGGGCAAAGAGTTTACTGGAACTAACGGTACAAAGTATCCTAAAGTTTGGATGCGTTATAGCGACAGTGCAAAAGCTTCTATTGGTATTACTTGGGAAGACCCACCGGCAAGTGAAGCGGCTTTTGACAATCGTTTCTATTGGGGTCGTGAGGCCGATGGCACACTCATACCAAAAAGCCTAACAGATACACTATGGGTTGATGAGAAGGGTAATGCTGTAAACGACCTAACAACAGGGCAACAAGGCAAAACACTTGGTCTTAAAAACGTAGCTATAGCCACAGCCAAAACTCAAGCGGCAGCGCAACTTGCACCCTACGATTGGCAGGTTATCAAAGCAACAGAAGTTGAGTCTTACTCTGTCCCGTCAACAGTTACAAATTACAGGGCGGCTGTTCGCACTGCCAGCAATAGTATCGGTACATCTATTACCAATGCAAGTGACCTTGCTGCTTTTATGGCCTTATACGATGTTCCTGTAGACAGTGATGGCAACCCAACTGGCAATGCCCCGATTAACGACTGGCCTGACACAATCTAAAATAAAACTTGCTTTTTTGTTATAAATACAGTAAAATTAACTAGGAATAGCTCTAAATGGACTTAGTACATATAATTGACACCCTAATCGGTATAGTTGTTATGGGGGGTGCGTGGTTTCTTTCCGGCATGACAAAAGAACAAAAGCGCATAGAGATTCTTCTCAACCGTACTCGTGAGGAGTACGTCACTCGTAGTGAGGTTAGGGAAGACATGAGTCGGGTTATGGAAGCACTACATCGTGTAGAAGACAAGCTAGACAAAGCTTTGGATAAAAGGTAGAGGGTAGGTAATGGCAAGTAAAAAATCACCACCGCGTAAAACGGTAATTAAAGGCCAAGACCACATTCTTGCTTACATTACCCCTGAAGAAGCTAAATTACTAAAGGCGCATGGTGGTTCAGGTAAGCCGGGTCCAATGGGCATCCCTTCTTTTGATGAGGGTGATGCAAGTGGTAGCGAAGGGGCAGCGTTGAGTGATATATCTAATTTTTATACTGTACCTGTTGGTCGGGGTGGGGCTGACCAAGAGTATAAAAGAGTTTACATAGGCTCTAGTGAAGACACTGTAGCAAATAGACAGGCAGGTTCTAGTAGTCTTGCTTCAGCTACACAAGGTGGTTCTCCGGGTATTTTGGCTAGGGATGTTTCTAATGAAGTAGCCGCTGCGGTCAATCCAAACGTAGTTGCAGAGGACGGTGGAAACAACGGGGATGCTGAAGACGGTACTGGAGATGATGATACTGGCGACGGTGGTACTGGCGACGGTGATACTGAGGGTGACACTGACGACGGTGGAATTGACGGTGAAGACCTGTCACAGACCATTTTACAAGGTCAGATTGATCAGTCAACGCAAACTCAGTTAAAGCCCGAACAAGAAATTGTTCCTGAACTTTTGACGGAACAAGCAGATGAGTTGTTAACAGATAACAACGTAAAAATGGCATCAGTTTCTGCTCCTGTGCCATCTAGCTTGAGTTCTGCAATGTACGATCAGACCGCTCCTACGACACAAGCGGCAAATACATATCAAGCTTCTACGGTTACCCAGCCAGCAGACATGCAAGCCGCGCAGGGAACAGTAAACCCTCAGTCTCTTGTAAACGCTGCACAGGGTACACTTTCACCGGGAGCAATTGCAGCAGCACAAACTGCAACAATGGACCCGCAAGCAACTACTCAGTATCAGATGAGTCAGTTGATGAACTCCATTCAAGCTGGTCAGCCTCTTCCTGCTTGGGCTGCTCCTCAAGTTCGTAAAGTTAGTGCTATTATGCAACAACGGGGCTTGGGTGCAAGTTCAATGGCTGCAGCCGCAATGGTACAGGCCGTAACAGAATCTGGAATTGAGATTGCCAAGCAAGATGCCGACAAGTACGCTACCCTACAGCTTGCGAACTTGAGCAACCGACAACAGGCAGAATTACAAAATGCAGTTGCTGTTGCCAACATAGACATGGCAAACTTAAACAATCGACAGACTGCAGCAGTGCAGAATGCCAAAACGTTTCTTTCAATCGACACACAAAATTTAACAAATAGACAAGCCTCTGAAACAATAAACTATCAGTCGGCAGTACAGATGAAGCTTTCTGACATGGCTGCAGAAAATGCTGCTCTTCAGTTTAATGCAAAATCTAGCAACGAAGTAGACATGTTCTTTGCTGAATTAGGGTCGCAGATTGAATCTGCCAATATGAACCGTGCAGCATCTATTGATCAGTTTAATGTAAATCAAACAAGCTCAATGGAACAATTCAATGCGTCTATGGAAGCTTCTCGCCAACAATTCAATGCAAACATGCAGTCTACGATAGATCAAAGTAACGTAGCTTGGCGTAGAAATATTAACACTGCTAATACTTCGGCACAAAATGCAGCTAACCAACAGAATGTGCAGACTTTACTCTCTCTCAATCAAAATTCATTAAACAATCTTTGGCAGATGTATAGAGATCAAGCGTCGTGGGCTATGCAAAATTCTGAAAACGATAGGGCAAGAGCGCACAATGCGGCTATGCAGTCTGCATCTATAGATGCTAACTCGTCTCTGTATGAGGATCAGTTCGAAGACTTTTTAATCACACGAACAATAGATTCAATCTTCGACGCTATTTAAAGAAATTAGATAGGATACAAGTATGAGTAGCTTTTTAAGTATGGCAACCAATGCAATTGCAGGCAAGCTAATAGGCGGTGCCGTTTCAACAGGTGTGAACTACCTATACAGTTCACTTCCTAAAGGGGGGCAGAGTTTTCTATCTGATATTGGAGACTTCTTTGATTTTGGAAGTGACGATATAGGAGCGGCTGCAGGAAACCTAGCTTCTGCCGTTATGCAGGGTCCGGGTGATATGAAACAGCAAATGTTCAACCCACAAGGATTGCGAAGTACACAGACTTCTTTAGCAGCAGGCAGAATAGATAAAGCTGGCTCTGCACAGATGCTACCATTAGGGAGTACAGACCGGATTTCTCGTGCTATACAGGACGCTCGTGTAACAGAAAAAATTCTACGCATGTCCGGTGCGGCTCCTATTCCTGTTCCGAATATTTCTAGACGACAGACAATAGGCCTACCAAGTGCTGCAACGCCGAAAACAACTTTATCTAAGAAATTCGCAAAGTAAAGGTACCAGCTATGGCAGAACCCCTAGACAAAATCACCCCGATGGCAGCACCCCCCGGACACTCGTTGACTGACGAACCCGGAAAGTGGGCGTGGGAAAAGCCTCCTACATTTGCTAACCCTGACGAAGCTTTGGATTCTGTTTTAGATAAACTTGAAGACCCGACCCGTCGCAAGGACATCATGCGGATGATGGTTGCAGGTATCACTATACAAGAGTTGGTTTCTCAAATTGCATTCAAAGGCTTCATGTCGGGAGCGTACACGCCAGACGTAGCCGAACTTATCAAACCCAGCATTGCTATCTACTTGTACCGCGAAGCTATCGAAGAAGGTTTCGAGCCGCGTTTTATGGTAGACGACAAAGAAGAAAACGGCATAAAAGAAGGCTCAGTCGATGACGTTTCATTCTTCCGTATTATGAAGCAACGAAATCCTGAACTGTTTGAAGCAATGAATGAACAACTTAATTACGAAGAGCGGATGGAAGTAGAGCAGATGAGTCGTCGTGAGGATAGACAGATAGAGCCAAAACCAGAACCGACCCGTGATGCTCAATCCTTTTTAGCTATGGGAGACATGTAATATGGCTGATCCATTGATCATTGCTGCGTACGCTGCCGCCAAATGGCTACAAAAAGGTAGGCGCGAAGATGCTGCTGCTGCTGCTGAACTTAAAGAGCAACAAAAAGCTGCCGCTGCTGCAAAGGCTGAAACAACTATTCAACAATTTGTTCGACTTAAAGGTAGCCCTACTTCACAAATTGTTCCGTTAACTCCCATGTTAAAAAACCCAGAAAACTACGACATAGTTTACGAAAAGCTTGGTACGGGTAACATACAAAGGGTAGACCCTGAATCAACACAAGAGCCTTTGTTTATGACAGCTACAGGGCAGACGGGTCCAAAAAGTTTTTTTGAAAAGCAAGTCATCCCTACGTTCGGTAAATTTGGGGACGTTTCTGATTTTGGCTTAAAGAGAGTGGGTAGCGTTGTTACAACGAATGGCAAGGCAGAGAACAAGTTTTTTCCAAACCCTATCATCGACAAACTCTTTCCAAAAACCGAAGACGTATTTATTGCACAGGGAACAATCGTAGGAAAAGACGGTCAGCCACAAACTGTGTATGCGAATACGGTAGCCGCACTTGAAACAAAACATCCTGACGTGCAACGTCCGGGTCAGGTAAAAGTTTCTCCAGACTTTGCTTTAGGCGCACTAGGTAAAGATGCAGGGTTTTTGTCCCCACAGAAAAAGACGTTTCCTGCAGCCGCACCTAAAGCCGATCTTGGAAATATAATCGTTGGTCAAACAAAAGAAGGTGAGTTTGTATACGGCAAGGACGTTGCGGCAGTAAGAGGTCAGGGTGCCGTAAAGTTTGGTCAAGCTAAAAACGAAGGTCTTACTCCTGACGATAAAATAAAAACAGGATCAATAAGTTGGTTTACTCCTGACAAGGAAGAGACTAAAAAAGAATCCAAGCAGTTTGTTACTGTGTACAAGCTCGACGAAAACGGCGAAAGAATTGATGATAAGCAGGATGACATACCTCTTTACGCATACAGAGAAGCACCAAGCAAGTACGAAAGAGTCGTAGCCTATGAAAAAGACGAAACAGGTGCGCGTAAGACAATTGATATCGGGTCTGCCAGTGCAGCTAAGGGTGCTATGGACGTAGCCGATTCTCTTTTTGATATCAAGCATAAAGATGGAGAGGGAAAGAAACAACATTTCGTAATCAGCACAAAGGGTAGCGCGACCCCCCAAACACAACTAACTAAATTCCGCAATTGGATAGAGAACCTACCCAGAAAACCCGACGGCACTCCTGACTGGACTACTGCAGGTCTTGACGACGACGGAATAACAAAGATACGAAACTACGCGGTAAACTTAATTGCAGCAAACACCCTTTATACAGACCCTAACACTGGCGTTTCGGTTCCGTCTTTAACTTTACTTGCAGATCAACATCTGGAACTACAAAGCAGGTTTAACGTGCTGTCTAATATTCCACAGCTAGAAGAAGCTGTTAAAAAGCGTGTTGGATTAGAAGACGAAGCTGTGAATAGAGAACTAACAAAAAGAAACAGTACATCAGGAGACGGTAACGCACAATCAGTAGTGGTTGCTAAAGTACCCCAAAACCTTCCTGCAACTGTACTAGACCCTAACGCTTCTCCTGATGCACCTGCTGTGCCTGTTAAAATCCCTGTAGCTATTCCCTTTGATCCTAAGTACAACAACACTGTTGCCTTTGTTATGTCACAGCTAGCTCCAAATCAAACAGAAAGAGAAGTAGAAGATGCTAAACTTGCGTTTAAAACGTTAGTTAACTTTGAACGAAACCCAAATGGGTCTATTAAAACAGGCCCACAGGGGCAAGTTGTAATAGCAAAGGATCAACCAAAGTTAGATTTTGTAGACTACCTTGTAAAAACAAAAGACACCGGTAGCACACCATTTTTTACATCCTTTCAAAACATGTTAAAATTAGGTTCAGAGCGAAAAGTTACAAATGCAGCCGTAGAAGCTGACATTAAAATGGCATTCAATACCGCCTTTACTGGGGACTTTGAGGGGGCTATGTCTGTCGTTTCAGCCTTTTCTCCACGATTTGGTCGTGCAAGAACAAGACTAATGTTTAGGCAAATGACGGGTAAGAATGATGCTCTTTTTGAAAAGGAACGTGATTCTCGTAATCAACAAGCCGAATCAGCAGTCAATGCAATCAACGTAATTGACAAGATGATGGGAACTTACTATACTAGGGATGGGCAATTTATTGACGTAAACACGACTCTTGGTCAGTTTTATGTTTCTTTGGACGGCGCGGTACATTTATTTCAGCAGACTATGGAAAATGTTATTCCGGGACTTGTTTCTATCGATCAAAGTCAGGCAGTAACCGCTGCACAAAACACGATATTTGGAAACGACCGAAACGGTAAGCCTTCCTTTATGTCCATCGTAGATAATCAGTTACCCGCTGCAGACATGCTTGCTCTTGCAAATGAGCGAGGTTACCAAACAGTAGCTAAGTTCCTAGACGCTGAACGCACCGCACGTCAAAAAAACATGGCTATGTTTAATGGGCCGGTGGAAGACGGAGGTGTTGCTTCAGGACTTGGATCAAACAACGAAGTGGTAAAGAACCTTGCGCTTCGTAACTACTATCGTTTCATGGTTGCCTACACTATGGCATCAGCAATTCAGGGTGGCACTGGCGGTCGTACAATTTCTGACCAAGACGTTCAAAACATCCTTCGTGCCTTGAAGATGGACAGCGCACTTGGTCAAGCCTCTACTGAGGTAGAAATCTTACAGGCAGCAAAAGAAATGTTAGTTGACATTCAAAAGCATGCAGATGCAATCGGTAAAGGCGGCATGAGAGCCTACGCTGCCATGAAGGTGCAGGAACTATCCGTAGGAAGCGTCGGTTCAAACATACGTATTGATGAGATAGCTGAACGCTTGGAGCAAGGCGGTGGAAGTGGGCAACCAACAACAGGTGACGCAGCCGCAGCAGCTATGACGAATGCAGAAAAGCTTGAAAAGATCAATGCTGCACAGGGTAAGTTTGGTAATACCTACGATACTTACGAAGACGCACTTGAAGAATTAACAGCTACTGGAGTTGCACGAATCCTAGCACAATAGTAAGGAACACAATGGCTAGTCCTATTGAAGACCAAATGACAAAACTTTCTGCGGATCAGCAACAAGTTTTAAAGCGTATGGGAGTCGGTCAATCCAGCTCTCCTACTATCAAACCTGTCACAGAACTGGGCGGCGGCACACCGCGTCCGGCACCTGTAGACAGGTTTCCTTCGTTGGAAAAACAAGTTGTAGGTGGATTCCAAGTTCCTAAGTTTGACGTAACGACTACCCCTCTAGACCTTCCTGTTGTTGGGTCTATGGGAATCGAACTCAAGCAAGATGTAACTCCCCGTATTGCTGACCCACGTAAGATTAGCCCAGAGATCAAGCTTCAGCAAGTTATGAACTTTGACAACCCTAAGATCGCGTCTAACTTTGAAAAGGCTATGGGTGTTCGCAACGCACAGGGAGAAGAGTTGGTTTTTCCACAAGGCATGGATTATTCTACTCGCTTAGATGTGGCTAACCGTATGGGAGCCACTGTCATTATTGATGATGAGGGGGGAGAGTTTAACGTCCCGTGGGATAATCTACTATACGAACAAACCCGTCTCCCCGATCCTAATCAAATGCTAACGTGGAATGAAGCTACAGGGGAAGTCAGTCTCGAAGGCGGCAAACCTGTTCCAGTAACTGAGTTGCGGCAAGTCCTTGCAAAAGATATGACAGAGGATCAAATTCAAGACTACCGCGATGCCGCTATGTTAACCTCATTAAACTTTATCGATCCAGAAATCGGCAAGCCTCTGTTCGCCGATCTCCTAAACAAACGCCTGATTAAAGCCGGTGTTGAAAATGCTCGTAGCCGCGCAGACATAATCAACTACGCTGTTTCGGCTCCCGCAATGGGGGACTTAGAAAAGATTGCAAGCGGCATAGGTGAGAACGCTATCAAGTTTCCAATTCAAATGGGCTTGTGGGGCGTTGGGGAGTTAATTGACGCAGCAGATAACTTGTCTTTGAATTTTGAAGATACAGATCAGGGGTACTTTGACATCCGCGAAAGTCCTCGTAGGCAAGCTATCATGGATACGTATTTTCAGCCCCTTGCTCACACGATGATTGCAACGATGGCACAGCGCGGTACAAAGGTATCCCTGCCTGTCGTAGAAGAATACATTGCGACCCTGACAGGACTCGCTCCTCGCTTGACTAAGGTAGCTGGTGAAATTATGTTGCCTAGCAAGGGTGCGGGTGCAGTATCTGCGTTTCGTTCTAAAAAAGAACTGTTGGGATTTAAAGAGTTTTATTCCAAAGAAGTAGCAAAGGGGTCTACTCGCTCTTTTGATGAAATCCGTGACAGCTATCTGCAAATGCGTTCAGACATTATTGATGGTAAACCTCCCTCTTGGTTGCAGAAGATAAAGCAGAACAGCGTCGGTAGCAAGATCAGCAAGGGCTTGCAGATTGAAGATGCTGCTAGGGCTGTAGGAAGCCGCGCAGAGGTAGTTCAACAAACTAAGTATCTCGCCAACTTGAGAAGCCGCCGTGATGCACTATACTCAGGCATCAAGAAGAAGGGTGGGACACCAGATTCTAAGCAAGCTGTTGCGCTAAACGATTTTGATACTGCTATTAACGCTGCTGTCTACGATCTTGCCGCAATCGAACGTAAGAGCGGTACACCTAAGTTTATGCGTGACATTGCCACTGCAGACAAGTTTATGATTGTCGGTGCAGGTACGACTGGACATTTCTTTCAACAACGCGAAAACGATATAAGTCTTTTAGGTCTTAATGTAGGACAAGACCCGATGATGGGTGAACTCGTTGGTATAGGCACTGGCCTGATTATCAATCTTGCTCAAGGCAACGTACCAGCCGCATTTAAGGCGTTGCAGCGGTCTGCTTTGGGACAGAAGTTTGGTGGAAAAAAAGCCTATCTCAAGTTTCTTACAGAAAACATCACCAACTTTTCTCCTGAGATGCAAGCTGGCATCATCGAACGTGCCAAGTATCTTGACGAAGTGTACGATGTATTGGTTGCTGAAGGCTTAGACCCAAGTCTACTCGACACAGGCTTTGCTAATCTCAGTGGCTTGGCAACTCTCAAGTCTCTTGAGGACATCACTCGTAGCCAACTCAGCGTTAAGCAGATCAGAAGATTCGACGTAAACGACTTGGAAGCAAACCTTAACTTGCAAAAGCAAATGGTTGCTGAACTTCGCGGTGTATTGCAGAGTGTCGAAGGCGGCATCGGGGATACCCCAAAGGGGGATTTCTTCCGTATCGTCAACGCTGCAATTGAGCGGGGTCAAGAGTCTGTTGACCAGCTATCTGCAGATATTGCTATAGTAGACAAGCGCGGTGTGCAATACTACCTAGATTCTATCGACGGTAACAGCATGGCGTACGGTCAGCAGACTGGCCCAGATACTGTGCGGAACTTTGACGATGCTATGAATCGACTGCAAGAACAAAACCTAGTTAACGCAGCCGACTTACCTCGCCCTGAGTTTAACCAAATTGCAAACGACACACGCGACAGGGTTTCTGATGTCGTAACCAAACACGCCGATGATGTACGCTCGAAGTTATCTACGCAAGCCGGTGCCGCTTCAGTCGTAGAGGGTGCAATCGGACCGAAGGGTGTAGTTGCAACAGGGCAGCGCACGACAGCAAGCATCCCTAACTTCGATGGTCCGGGGGATTTGATGGCTGCACTCCTTGAAAGCAGTCACGCCGCTGACAAAGTAAAAGCAAAGCGTCTGTACAGTATACTAGACTCTGCTTCAAAAAATGGACAGTTTGTGAATGAAGCAGGGAACCCAATAGCGGGAAGTGTGTCGGTTAATGTAGGCGACGTATTTGATGCCCTGTTCGCAGAACGACCTGATTTGCCCATAGGGAAGCTGCGTGGAGCAGACATGACAGCAGGTCAATCGGTAATCTTGGATCAAACTTTTATTACTCTGTCTGATCCATTCTTTGCTGCACTGGCTGAAGGAACCGACAAGACAATTAAGGAAGTCGTACAGGACATTAAAGGAACTTTAGTAAAGCAGAACAAAACTTTCAACAAGAAACAGGACGATCAATTGCAGGTTGTACGTTACTTGAGGGAAGCTGCCCAACAACAAGACAGCACACTTGATATTTTCGAGATGTCCTTTAGTGAGCTTCGAGAATTAGACAAATCTCTACGTCACGTTCAAATTGCTTCTCGTAAGTCTGGTAACAAGGAACGTGCTAATATTTTCGAAAACATCGAAAACGTTGTTCAGGGCAAGTTTGATCAATTTGAGATGGTAGCTGCAGATGGAACTCGCACACCTATTGATACACTGGGCGTAGTTGTAAAGAACGACGTTGGAGAAGATGTGGTTATGCCTGTCGGTACAGCCCTACAAGAAGCCAATCGCGACTGGTCAAAGTTCAAGTCTCGCTGGTACGACACAAACGAAAAAGCTGTCGTTCCGTCTTGGATGTCGTGGGGCAACAGGTCAGTTGTTGACGTATCTGTAAACAACCCTCTTGGTGTTCGCTACGGCGCACAGAATCCCCGCGAGTGGCTTAACATTAAAGCTATTGCAAACATGGACCCTAACGTTGGTGGTAAAAGCTTGTTTGATTCTATCCAGCGCACACTAGGACAAGAGATCATTGATCCGCAAAGCAACCTACCGATGTTTACCTTTATTGAGGGTGACAAAATGACTGCAGCAGTTGCTGCAACAGTAAAGACTGCTGTAGCTGATTACATTGTTAGCTTGAGAGGCAAGGTCAAACCCGAAGAACTAGCCCGTCAAATGAATAACTTGGATCAAGTATTTGTCATGCGTGGTGCAGATGGGCAGGTCAAGTCTATGTTAGACGTAGGCTCGTTGGTAGATGATACAATTGGCTTCTCCAAAAAGTCTGTAGGAGACGACGTTTACGATAGAGCGGTAGCACGTGTAACATCTGACATCCAGACTCAATTAAACAAGACCCTAGAGCCAGCTAAGAAAGCCAAAAAACAAAAAGAACTGGCTATTCAAATCTTACAAAACTACAGCCCAACAAAGCTGTCGATGGAACAGATTGGTGACCGGTTGGTTTCTGGTGGAGTTGATCAACTAAACTTGATTAAGCGTGAGTTGAAAGACGTTGGAGGCTTTACCGACGAACAGGTAAATACCATCCTTGCTGATGTCTACATCGACTCCTTGCAGAATACTGCGTTTAAAAACACAGGCAAGAACATCATCACCGATGCAAAAGGGACAACAATCGCCGAACAGACTATCGACTTAGGCGTTATGCAGAACATGCTAGGCACCAACGATGCCGAAAAGGCAAAAGTTGTAAAGGAACTAATCGGTGAGAAGCGTTTCAAAGTCTGGGATGCAACAGCCAAGCTGATGGCAGATCGCGCTCCTGACTTCCGTATGCGTGAGTTTGAAATTACTGGCGCACCCCGCTCATTCAGCGTTGAGTCGTTTATCAGTCGCTTTTATGCAATCAATCGTGGTGTGATTAGCGCACGGTACGTTGGTACAGAAGCCCTACTACAGCAGTTCAGGGGCAACAAATTCAACATGATTCGGTCTGTTTTGTCTGACCCAGAACTAGGAGCGGCGTTCCTTGAGATGGTTCGTACAGGCAAACCCCTGACTCCCCAGCGTGAAACTTATTTTTACAACGCTCTGGTAGCGTCCTACGCTAAAACTGCAAATGAAATAGGCAAGCCAGAGCCAGTAACAATGAAGGATAAGTATGGTAGAGCATTTACCTTATATCCAGATGTAACATCAGGCATACCTAGAACAGCACGAGATGCTCTTGTTGGTCCCGGTATCAAAATACCTGTATTCCCCGAAGTAACCAAGCGTAGAGAAGATATTACCGAAGGTAGATCATTCATCTCTACGCCATCCATTTTTAAGTAAGGATCACAAACTATGAAAACATACAACAACGGCCCTCGTAAGGGAATGATGTACGGTGGTGCTGCAAAGCGCAAGCCAATGATGTACGGCGGGATGACAAAACCCCGCAAGAAAGCTCAAGCGGGGGGCAAGATGTCGGCTACTCAGCCACAACAGAACATGATGCAGAACCAGATGATGCCAGTTCCTTCTATGACAAAGGCTATGGATCGTACACCAATGAAAATGGGTGGCAAGTTAAAGATGGTAAAGAACTCTGCAGGGAATATGGTTCCGTTCTACGCTGCAGATGGCAAGGGAAAAAGCTAGATATAGTTTCTGGACTTTTCCATCATTTCATCTGCCATAGACCGAAGGTATCGTAGAAGGGATGCGGTTGAGTGTGACCCATCCCACTGGGGTAGTCCCTCTACCATTGCAGATTCAAACTGCTCTGGCTTGACTCCTTCCCAAGTCAACTCTACGGTGCCGTTCTGTTTTAGATTAGCCTGAAATGTAAACAGGTTAGCCTCTGTGCTTTTGTTAGCCATCTACTTGTTCTAATTCCTGTATTGCTAGATTGTAACAATCAGCCTTGAATACAAAGCCGTTGCTTGGGTCTACGTCACCCACCCT
>JGI24004J15324_10000762_pt1 | contig 12972 bp, 16 predicted proteins | sample LinPmetageLP32_FD_15324 | JGI IMG/M metagenome (IMG submission 15324)
TTGTTTAGTGGTGCTCCTGGCACAGGCAAAACAACATTGGCTAAGATATTGTTTAACGAACTAGAGATTGATCCATATGATATCCTAGAAATAAACGCATCAAGAGAAAACTCTATCGACACAATACGAGACAAGATCACAGCATTTGTACAAACTATGCCATTCGGTGATCTAAAGGTTGTGTTGTTAGATGAAGCAGACTACATCACACCCAACGGACAAGCGGCATTGCGTGGAGTAATGGAAGAGTATCACACCACAGCAAGGTTTGTGTTGACGTGTAACTATCCAAACAGGGTTATTCCTGCACTACACTCAAGATGTCAAGGTTTCCATATTGAACGTTTAGATCAAACAGAGTTCACAGCAAGGGTGGCAGAGATACTTGTAAATGAAAAAGTTGAGATTGCAATAGACACTATAGACACATACGTCAAAGCAACATATCCAGACTTGCGTAAATGTATTAACATGGTGCAAATGAATTCGCAGACAGGTACATTAGTGTCTCCTGACAAAGCAGACACAGGCACACAAGATTACAAACTTGATATGGTCACTTTGTTCAAAGCAGGCAAGATATCCGAAGCAAGGAAACTGTTGTGTACACAGGCTCGACCTGAAGAGATGGAAGACATATACAGATGGATGTATGACAACTTAGAACTGTTTGCACAAGACGATGAAGGACAAGATAAGGCAGTGCTTATTATCAAGCAAGGCTTAGTTGATCATTCATTTGTAGCAGACCCAGAAATAAACTTGGCGGCAACATTAATTAAACTAGGAAGATTAGCGGCATGAGAATTTTAGAAAGCACTAGACTAGATTACAAAGATGTTTTATTCACACCCAAACGCAGTAAATTAGAAAGTAGACGTGATGTAGAAGTTTTAAGAACGTTCACATTTCATAATTCACAAAGAACTTTTAAATGCTTACCTATAATGGCATCCAACATGGATGGTGTGGGCACATTTGCAATGGCCAAAGTTTTACAAGAACACAAGATGATGACAGTGCTAAGAAAACACTACACGATAGATGACTGGACGAAAGCAATGGGTGGTGGACTTAATTTGAAATACCTTTCTGTGTGTACAGGCACTGCCGCAATATGGGACAAAGACGCAGAAGATTATGCACTGACTAAAGAAGTTCTTAAACGTTGGCCCGACATAAAATTTATTACTATAGATGTTGCCAATGCATATCATCAGAACTATGCAGACTTTGTCAGCAAGGTTAGAGATGACTTTCCAGACAAAGTAATCATTGCAGGCAATGTTATTACAGGAGAGATGTGTGAAGAACTAATCATAAAAGGAGCAGACATTGTCAAGTGTGGCATAGGTCCTGGCAGTGTGTGTATCACTAGAACAATGACAGGTGTGGGTGTACCACAGTTTTCAGGAGTTGTAGAATGTGCAGATGCGGCTCATGGAGTAGGTGGACACATCATAGCAGACGGTGGTTGCACAGAACCTGGTGATGTATCAAAGGCCTTCGGTGCTGGCGCAGACTTCGTCATGCTGGGTGGCATGTTGGCGGCACATAATGAATCTGAACTAGAACAAAATGCAGATGGAAAATTTGAATTTTATGGTATGGCATCAGATACAGCAATGGGCAAATACGGACGACGCAAAGATGGCTATAGAGGTGCAGAAGGTAAGAGGGTGTTGCTTAACAACAGAGGGCCTGTAGAACCAACTGTAATAGAAATCATAGGTGGAGTAAGATCAACATGTACATACATCGGAGCAAAACGCATCAAGGACATGCCTAAATGTGCTACATTTGTTAAAGTAAACAACAGAGTCAATCAAGTATATTCCAAACACGAAGCATAGTAATTAAATACGGTGTGAACGAAATTTCCAAAACATTTTGCGTATACCCGTGGATGCACCAAATGGTGGATACTAATGGCGCAGTCAAATTATGTTGCGTTGCAGAAGACCCGACCACTAAAGATCATGGCAGTCATATGCAAGTACAAAAACATGGCCTCAGCGAGTTGTGGAACAACCAATACATGCAAGACATAAGGAGTAGGCTATTAGATGGAAAGCAAGTCAAAGACTGTGGGCAATGTTATAGGAAAGAAAGACGTGGAGAATACAGTTTTAGACAAAGAGCAAATAGCGACTGGGCAACTGAAGTTGAAAAAGTAATCACAAGTAAAAGTTTAATAGCAGACGAGTCACCAAAATATTTAGATATAAGATTTGGTAATCTTTGTAATCTCAAGTGCAGAATGTGTACAGGAATATATTCAAAAATTTTAGGAGAAGAACTAGAATCCATTGCTGACAATGACGAAGAATTCAGATTGCTTTCTCCGGACAGTGCAAAGTCATATACATTTGATTGGTATGAAAATAAAAACTTTTGGGTGGACTTAGAAAAGTACATGCCATACGTGGAACTGTTATATCTCACAGGAGGAGAGCCTACATTAGTACAAGGCAACTATGATTTCTTACAACAACTAATTGATAGGGGATATTCAAAAAACATAGGGTTGGTGTTCAACACAAACGTTACAAATTTCCAAGATAGATTCCTTAATATCATCAGCAAGTTCAGGCATGTAACATTAAATTTAAGTATAGATGGAGTAGGCGGAGTACAAGAGTATATAAGATATCCTAGCAAGTGGAAAGCAATCAAAAAAAATATGGACCTATTGCTACAAAAAATCCAAAACAACGATACCGAATTCGAGTTAGTGTTTACACCAACAGTCAGCATACTCAATGTGGGATGGTTTGATCAATTGATTGACTGGGCACACAACTTCTGTATTGAAAACCAATCCGATAAGATAGACTACAACATGATGCCAATTTTCCTGCATGGTCCTGTGTTCCAAGACATGATTCATGCAACACCTAAGTACCGCAACTATGTTTGCGATAGGATCTCAAAAATAGAGACCAGCAAGATAAAATATTTTGAAGGTTTGCCTAGATTCATCGATGACATCTTAGATACAATGAAAAATCAGTTCGAACATGTAGATACATCAAAATTTCATAGACAACAACTACACAAATGGAATAAAGAAATAGATAAAAAGAGAGGCATTGATATATCCGATTACATCGAATACAGTGATATACTTTATGAATAAAGATACTTTTTGCGTATTACCACACATGCACCAAATGGTGCGACAAGATGGTACTGTTAGCCTGTGTTGTTCTGCTATTGATCTTGGATTACAAAAAGATCATCCAGTCAAAGCATGGCAAAGTGATTATATGCAAAACGTTAGAGCCAAATTGTCCAACGGCAGTAAGATATCCCAATGCCAACTGTGTTGGGACCGCGAAGCAAAAGGATTTAGAAGCATGAGGCAAGAATCAAATGCACTGTATCCTGATATTACAAAAACTTTACAAACGCCAAAGTATTTGGATCTACGTCTCAGCAATCTATGTAATCTTAAATGTAGAATGTGTAACCCAGTTTACTCTTCCCAAATAGCAAAAGAATATGTTGATATCAATCAAACATGGTATGACGAATTCGTTACAGGAGAAGAACGTGAATTCAAACAAGTACCGCTCCAAGAAGTCAAACCAGATATGTGGATGCAACTAAAGTCATATATCCCCGGACTGGAAAAAATATACTTCACTGGCGGCGAGCCTACTCTAGTTCCGCAAGTGAAAGAATACTTACAGCAGTGCATAGACAGTGAACACTCTGAACACATCGAACTTGTCTTCACAACAAATCTTACCAATATCAACCAGACGCTTCTATCGATGTGTGACCAATTCAAACGAGTGCATTGGGCCATGAGCATCGATGGGTATGGCGAACTCAACAATTACATCAGAAGTAATTCAAATTGGAAGACCATTGATAAGAACTTGAAACGTTTACTGTCATCTAAATTCAGTGCAGGCATACACCCGACAGTATGTGTGTATAATGTTTTGTATATCACAGACCTTTTAGAATATGTAGAAGACTTGTGGGATGGCAGATTCATGCCTTTCATATTTCTAAATTTATTGCAAACACCGGACTTCCTCAGTTTTCAATACTTGCCAAACTCGATAAAAAATGTTGCAAGTAAGAAACTACAAAAATATTTGATCACGTCTAAGTACAGCCAAAAGGACAAACAGCATTATGACGTGATTGTCAATATCATCAATCTATTAAAAAATAGCACCCATGATCCAAGCAAGTTAATTAAAATGAAGAGATTCAATGACACACTAGACATTACAAGAAACACACAATTACAAGCAGTAGCACCGGAGATATACGAATGCATTCAAAATTTATAATAATAACCTATTCAACTATTCCTAGAGATACTAGGATCACTGGAATAAAGGGTTGGCATGACATACCTAATGCCACACAGTACAATGAAAGCATAGGATTCAAAAACAACATCAAAGCAAATGATTTACAGACTGCCAAGATGATACTAAACACAAAGTCTAAAACGCTCGAAAAGAACAGTTTTGACAAGATAGTCACATATGACCAAGCAATAGAGTACCTTACTAAGCATTATCCAAAGTACTTTCCTGCCGCATAAATACAGTTAATGTACGATATAGTCCAAGTTTTAAAGAATGTCCAAAGCCTATATGAAAATACAGGGCAACTAAAGATACTCACTGACTTCGAAAGAGTGTTTGATCGTTTAGATCTATACTTGTATGACAACTGGAAAAAAGGTGAGTTGGTAGAAGGACCAATCGTAGAGCGTCACAGAATTAGATGTGCATTTATGTACAAGACAGATGAGATGCCAAATCCACAGGGTGGCACAAGACTCACTGAAAATGGTTGCAAGGTCACTTATAGAAAAGATCAACTGTTACAACCACGCAAAATAGAAAGTTACTCAGACTTCAGGCCCGGCACAAAGAAACCAAAGTTTGATCCTGAACCAGTTTGGATCGTGGAAGTGTGTATGCCTAAACCTGTGCTTAAATCATTTGGTACAGAAGACAAAGAAGAAGTTATGGAAGATTATTCATTTTTAGACACATCAATTGAGTCAGGTGATCTACGTGACTATGTCGGATCAGTTTTTGGTGTTGATCGTTACAAGAGCAAGATGGGTGAAGACAAGGATGTTATTGTGTTAGACTTTGATACAAAGTACATCGATGTTGCCAAAGACTTAGAAAACTTTATTGAAAAAGGATACAACGAAGTCCTTGATGCAGACTCTGTGAACTCGTCCAACAGACGTGGTGACTACAAAGTTTTTGCTGAATTCCCACGCACTAGAAAATCAGTGCAAGAAATAGACAAACTAATTTCAGAACTTAAAATACTAACCGAGCAAGATGCTTGGGAGTTTAGGTTCTATAAAGATTCCAAGCGATACGAATACCAATTAAATACCTTAGAGCAAGTGATGGCAGTAAGTCCCTTGCAATACACAAACGAGGTAGTATAATGAACATCGATCAATTACGCGAGACACTCAAAATAGACGAGGGTGTAAAATACGAGATATACAACGACCATTTAGGTTATCCAACATTCGGCATTGGCCATCTTGTTGTTGAGTCAGACGAAGAACACGGTAAACCTGTGGGAACTTCTATTACAGAAGATAGAGTCAACACAGTGTTTGATAAAGACGTTGCTGTAATGGTGGATGAAGCAAAGAAAATATTTCCTGACTTAGACTCACTACCAGAAGAAGCAAAGCAAGTGATAGTGAATATGACTTTTAACATGGGCAGACCTAGACTTTCTAAATTCAAAAAATTTATTGCAGGCGTGAACGCAGGCGACTGGAACAAAGCCGCAGTAGAAATGATGGACTCACGTTGGGCAAAACAAGTAGGAGCAAGAGCAGAGAGGCTTAGAGACAGAATCAAAGCACTAGCATAATGTTCCAAATAAAATTAATGTTGATGTTGTTCGTAATCGCCGGCGGTGCTGGTGGGTACTTCTACGTACAAAAATTACAAGCGGATCTAAAGGTGTCAGAAGCAAACAATGCCAAACTAGAATCAGCAGTAGGTGAACAACAAGCATTGGTAGAACAAATGAAGAAAGACTTTGCTAAGATACAAAGCATTAACAAAGAACTAGAAGACAAGAATGCAAAACTGAAAGCATCTGAAAAAAGTTTATCAGATAAGTTAGGTAGACATGACATCGGTGTACTTGCACAAAAGAAACCAACCCTAGTGGAGAAGGTACTTAATAATGCATCAGTCAACGCCAATCGTTGTATTGAGATTGTTTCGGGTGCAGAACTAACTGAGAAAGAATTGAACGCAATCAAACCAAGCGAGATCAATGCAGAATGTTGGCGTATAGCAAACCCTAACTTTGATCCTGAAGCACAGTCGGATGCGTGGAAAGAAAAGAACTTATGAAAATAATTGCAGTACTACTGGGCATTTGGTTATTACAAGGTTGCACCACAGCAGTGAAAACGATAGAAGTATTGAACAGACCTGAACCAAAAACACCAATAGGTATTGAATTGCCGGAACCATTGAGTCTTGACCCTGTAGAATGGATTATCATAACTCCCGAGAACGCAGAAGAAGTTTGGGCAAAACTTAGCGAGAATCCAAAAGGTGAAGTAGTGTTGTTCGCACTCGACCAAGACGGATATGAATTAGTTGCTAAAAACTTTGCACAAATACGCACAGCACTAGCAGAACATCGCAACGTAATAATAGCATACAAAGATTACTACGAACCAGTGACTGAAGAAGACTTACCAGCCAAATAAAATAAATACACAGCGACACAATGGGGATTAGTAATGAAATATATAATTTTCATAGGGATATTGGTTTTTGTATTGCTATGGGGTCTTTCTAAAATGGCAGGTTTATAATGTGGGATATGATTGAAAGAATGGCGAGTGATCGTCTTTGGATCTATACAGCAATATTTGGATCTCTATTCGGTGCCGCCTTCCTTTTCTGGTTCAAAGACACTAAGATGGCGACATGGGGTGTGGCAAAGTTTGATCGCACATTAGAATACCTAGTAAATCGTTGGGGCTGGACTTGGTTACAGAATGATCCAGAAGCATGGCGTAAAAAATATCCTAGAATTACATCAAAGATAGACGACTTAGAATCAAGAATAAAAAAACTAGAACGTAAAAAATAAGCAATAATTATTGCTGATGAGTAGACTTTTCACTTTTGGATGTAGTTACACCAAGTATCCATGGGGCACTTGGGCCGACATACTCGGCGAAGAGTATGATGAATTTATAAATCTTGGACAAGGTGGCGGCGGCAATGAACAGATCTTTTTTAAAATAATACAAACAAATCAAAAATACAATTTCAAAAAAGATGATACTGTGGCTGTGTGCTGGACATTTCATCATCGTAAAGATGTCTATCAAATAAACAAGTGGATGCCTCGGCCTATATCTCTTGCAAAAGAAAGAGCAAAAGAACATAAACAGATTTTAGATTGGTTTGAAAAAGAAGACATCAACCCAGACGAACAATGGTTGAAGACATTAGGGTATATCAACGTTATGAATACGTTTATACCTACCATTTGTAACTATGTTTGTTTTTCTACTATAGATTATGGTCTAGGGTCAAGTGAAAATGCTGTGAAGCCATGGCATAACCATGAAACGAACAAACTGTTCGATCATGAAATAAATCAATTTGCAACTAAGAACTATGATTCGACTTTTAACATCTCACAAGATCGCGATTGTAAAAACCGTGTATCGGTAGACATAAGACCTGCAAATGACAATGGCGGGGTAGACGGCCATCCGACTCCTAAAGAACACTTGTATTTTTTAGAACACATTATGAATATCACAATTAGTGAATCGACAAAGCAAAAAGTAGAAGAGTGGGAACAAAAAATGCAACCAAATCATAAATACAAGCGATGGCTGACATAAAGAAAACAGTACAAATTGACCTACAAGTTGATACCAACACAGTAGACTCATCCAAAAATCCTTTTCAGTTGTTAATACATTTAGCAATAGCAGTTGATCAATGGAGAATCTTTCCAAGAGTATTCCTATCAGTATACATCTACTTGTTATATAAAGTAACCATATGGTTCATGGCACTGCCAAATCCTACTTTTGAACAATCAGGACTTGTATCCATAGTGGTTGGCGCAGGCGCGGCATGGTTCGGATTGTATGCTGGCACTTCTAAAGGCAAAAAGTAACTCACACTCAAATACACTTTAAATACACCGTATGAAGATTGCATTTGTAGGTGATAGTTTCTGTGCAGATACAGGACCTAAAACTTGGCCAGAGTTAGTAAGACATCAATTGGATGCGAAACTAATTTCAAAAGGTGTGCAAGGTGCTAATCAATACTCAATACTAAAGCAAACAGAGAACATCCTAAAACTTAAACCCGATCTAATTATTTTTACCCACACAGATCCATACCGATTAGCGAACAGACATGATCGTCCACTAGGTGCAAGGCCATGTGAGATTCATAAAGATACTGATGCAATTTGGAAAGCAGGCAATGATTATTATGAACATTTGATGGATTATGGTTTTCATGAATTGACTCATAGAGCCCTTGTCAATGAATGCTGGAGTATAGGCTGTGCAACAAAAACTATACACCTGTTTAGTTTCAGCACCAAAGAACTACAATTTAGAGATTATGATTGGGATATCTATCTGCCAAATTCATACCAAGAAAAGAGCCTAGCAAGAATAAGTTACGATTACCAAACACCCGACAATGACGATGGTTGGTCAACTTTGCCAAACCATATGAACTATGCAGGCAACAAAGTGGTTAGCGAAATTGTATTAGAGATGTTAAAATAAAGTATGGCAACACACTATGATACATTAGGCGTACAACAATCAGCATCAGATCAGGATATAAAAAAAGCATTCAAAAAGTTAGCGATGCAACATCATCCGGACAAGGGTGGTGACAGTGCAAAGTTCCAAAAGATCAACGAAGCATACGACTCTATCAAGACGGCAGAAAAAAGACAGCAATATGATCAATTGGGCCAGTTCGGACCAGGGCCACAGTTCCAACGTGGACAACCTTTTGGCTTTGATATATTTGAACAATTCGATGATATGTTTGGCGGGCCTAATCAACGTTGGCAACAAAGGCGTCCAAGAAAAAATAGGAACATGTCTATAACAGTGCCCATCAAACTAGAAGAAGCATATCATGGAATTAAAAAACAGATTTCTGTTCAACTAGGATCTGGAAGAAGACAAGTTGTAGATTTAGATATACCTGCTGGTGTAAACAATGGCATGACTCTAAACTACAAAGGGTTAGGTGATGATCAGATGGTTGGGTTTGAACCAGGTGACCTACAAGTAAGATTGCAAGTAAATCCTCATCCATTCTTTGAACGTAAAGCAAATGATCTTTACACAGCAAGGCAGATTAATGCATTTGAAGCCATGCTTGGTACAAAGGTTGTTCTCAAGACAATGGCTGGCAAAACTATCAAAGCCACTGTGCAACCTGGCACACAACCTGGCACATTTATTAGGTTACCCAACGAAGGTATGCCTATAATGAAAACCAAACTTAAAGGACATTTATTTGTTAGAATTGACATAAGTATTCCGTCGAACCTAACACAGGAGCAAAAAGAATTACTTGCCAAAAATTTTAACCAGTAACACTTGACAATAGGTTAATCTATACTATTATAATATTATATGTTAGTACCAAATAGTTCATTAGAAAAAATATTCAATCATGCAGTAGATACTGCCAAGAAATACAAACACGACTACGTCACGATAGAACACATGCTGTTCGCCATGTTAGATGACGAGGACTTCAAAGAGTTCTTATCAGACTTTGGAATAAAAGTAGCAAACATGGGGCAAGATCTTGCACGTTACTTAGAAACACAATTAGACACTGTTAAGACAAAGCAGGAAGGCGAATATACACCTAAGAAGACATCATCATTAGAAAGAGTTTTTAATAGATGTTTTACTTCTGTTTTGTTCTTAGGCAAAGAAGAAATAGAACCAGTTGATATATTTTTGTCTATGTTCTCAGAAGACAAAAGTTTTGTTGCATGGTTAATGAAGAAATATAAAATTAACAAAAAAGAAGTTGCTGACTATGTGAATCAATCACAAGCAATGGGATTAGATGACACAGGCAATGCAAGGATAGACGACGGACAAGCAAATAAAGTATTAAGAAGTTTCACACTCAACCTCAGCGAGATGGCACAGAAAGACATGTTTGATCCTTTGATTGGCAGAGACAACACACTGAACGACATTGCACAGACGCTGGCCCGTAAAACAAAGAACAACGTACTATTGGTTGGTGATCCTGGTGTAGGTAAGACAGCAATCGCAGAAGGACTGGCTAACAAAATACACAAAAAAGAATGTCCAGCATTCTTAGAAGATCATACAGTTTACAGTTTAGACATAGGAGCACTGTTGGCAGGTTCTAGATACAGAGGTGATTTTGAAGAAAGACTAAAACTTGTCCTACAAGCATTGGAAAAGAAAAACAAAACAATTATGTTCATAGATGAGGCACACATGATGCAAGGTGCAGGTACATCAGGACAAGGGTCTACTGATCTTGCTAATTTGTTGAAGCCTTCACTGGCAAAAGGTGTGCTTAAAGTTATAGCATCTACTACTTGGGAAGAATATAGGACATCATTTGAAAAAGATCGTCCATTAATGAGAAGATTCCATAGACTTACTGTAGATGAGCCTGACAAGGAGACCACACTAGATATCTTAAAAGGCGTCAAAACATACTATGAAAAATTCCACGGAGTACAAATCACAGATGAAGCACTAGAATACGCAGTAAACTACTCTGCAAAATATATCCATGATAAGAAACTGCCAGACAAAGCACTAGACATTATAGACAGTGCCTGTGCCAAGTTTAAAGTACATCCATCAGATAACATGGTTGTTGATCACGAACGTGTGGTGCAGGAAGTAAGCAGAATGACTGGCATAGAAGCAACACAGATTGCACAAAAAGAATCAACTAACTTAAAAGAACTTGAACCAACTCTTACAAAGGTTGTGTTTGGGCAAGATGATGCTATCCACAAAGTTGTAGACAAGATAGTTGTAGCGAGAGCAGGACTTAAATCAGAAAACAAACCAATTGGGTCGTTCCTATTCACAGGTCCAACAGGTTGTGGAAAAACAGAAACAGCAAAACAATTAAGTGAACATATGAAAATGCCATTAGTACGTTTTGATATGAGTGAGTTCCAAGAGAGACACTCTGTAGCAAAATTCATAGGAGCACCTCCAGGGTATGTTGGATACGAAGATGGCAATGTGGGTGCAGGACTTTTAATTAACGAAATAGAAAAACATCCAAACGCAGTTTTACTTTTGGATGAAGTAGAGAAAGCACATTCATCTGTAACAAGTGTATTATTACAGGTTATGGACAATGGATTTATTACTGGGTCGAACGGAAAGAAAGCAGACCTACGCAATGTCATATTGATAATGACATCCAACCTAGGAGCAGAAGAGATGGAAAGAGCAAATCTCGGTTTCACAAAAACTGTAAAAACAGCAGATGATGATGCAGTCAAAAATTTCTTTGCACCAGAATTTAGAAACAGACTAGACTCTGTAATCAAGTTCAACAAACTAGGAAAAGAAACAATGGGATTGATAATTACAAAATTTATTGCAGAACTTAACGAACAACTTAATGACAAAGATGTACAGGTAGAACTAAGTGAAGATGCTGTGAAGTATTTGTTAGACAAAGGATTTGATGAGAAGATGGGTGCAAGACCTTTAGCAAGGGTAATTGATAACGATATTAAAACACCATTGGGTAGAAAATTATTATTCGACGAACATAATAAAGGCAAGGTTGCCATAAATGTGAAGGATGACAAACTGGAGTTAACATGGCAGTAGTAATAAGAAAATCACAAAAGTTGTTCTATGAAGATTACGCATATAAAGTAAGATTGAAAATGCCCACAGGATACAATCAATATATCAAAACATTGCTTAGGTATGCTAAAAATGAAACTGTTGAGAAAAAGATTGCAAATTTAGAAAAAAGCATAGTCGCTGACAAGTATGGTTGGTATGAGAACTTATCTCAAAAACAACTCACAGCGATGGGCGATTTCATCAGGTATGCTAGGAAAAATAATATGTTGGCAGATTGCAGATTCAATGAGTATTGGCGTTTGATCACATTCTATACCAACAATGCAAAGTATTTGGAAGATATGGAAAAGGACTTTAGTTGTATTGTTGATTACATCGAAAAGCCAGCGAACAAAAAAGAGATGGACATGATGTTTGACAAGCATAATACTAAATTCGTTGACAGACTACCGTACAACAAATTTAGGTATGCATGTTTTGTTGATTATTACAGTTCAAGACACGATGACGACAACATCTGTGCCAAATTTGTTGAATGGTCAAAACCATTTGGCAAACGAATCAAAACTGCAAATAGGTGGAGTTTTGGAAATAGGTACGAGGTGTTTAATAAGTTTTGGGTGCAGGATCTTAAATTGTTACACATGATTCAATTATACATGGGTAAGAAAATAACCAAGGTTGAAACTTACAAATTAAGATCGGAAATAGAAGATGAAGACACAGACAATTAAAAAAATCCTCAAACGCAAGTTGATAGGGTCAAACTCTGAAATATATGGAGAATGTGACATCAATTTGTTCGGTGGAGGTTCTGGCAGGGCACACAAAACCATGCTGTTAGAAAAGGTTGTGGAACAAGGTGAAACTATCGTGTTTGAAGGATATACAATTAACGATGGGCAACACACTAAGATGAACATCGACGATGTCGACACACTAGAAGGCATGCCTTGGCGCAAATTCGCCCAAGCATATGGACTGGTAAAAAAATAAATACAGTATGCCAAGCACATCACAAACAATATTAGGCTCTACAGCACATCCAAACGGTGGTACAACTACCACTG
>JGI24004J15324_10000763_pt1 | contig 12967 bp, 12 predicted proteins | sample LinPmetageLP32_FD_15324 | JGI IMG/M metagenome (IMG submission 15324)
GGTATTGATATTCATATGAACGCCAGAGGTGTTAATGGTGCTGGTAAGGGATTACCAGATGGAACATACACACAATTTGTATATTTAGAAATCCTCCGAACCCTCACTATGGATAAGAATACCGGACAGATTGAAGTGCTATTCCAGTAAATTAATATCAACACCAATATATTTTCTTTCTAAAATATTACATCTTTCTCCAACATATTTATTATGACAAGTCATATCTAAAATTGTATCACCTTTATTACTATATGTTTTTATGAAATAATCAATTTGTTCATCATCACGAGTTATACCAGTATTATCTTTTCTTATTTTCCAATTTTTAAATGTTGTTGGATATAATCCAGTATGACCATCTCCATCAGATGAAACATATTCATTTTTTTTATCTTTTAATTTATCTCCATAATATCCATTTCTTCCACCTACCATAACATTTCTTTTTGGTTTATATGTATCACCTACCATCTGTGGATTGTATGTTCCTCTTTTTTTATAATAAATAAATATTTCTTCCATTTGTCTTAATGGTTGATATTTTGCTTGAAAGAAACCAGTTTTATTATTCTTACACCAAGAATAATGATATTTAGGTGTGTGATATTTTAAAAGTTCATATGTGAAAGGCATAGACGCATATAAACATATTATACCATTTGGTTTTAAAACCCTCCACATTTCAATAAATAATTCTTTCCAATTCAATCCTTTATCCCACGATGCTTTGGTTGTTCCAAATGGTGGATCTGTATATATAAAATCAATTGAATCAGAATCTAATGTTTTGATTATTTTATGTATATCTCCTTGGATGTATGTATTCATTTAACATATAATATATAAAAAAAATAGTAATAAAAACATTTTCCTTATCAACCCCTATAAATAAAAAACATAGCGATAAAATCATTTTTTTTTAAGTTTATCATATCACCAAAACATATGATAAAAATTATTTCCCTTTTTTTAGATTTATTTTTGAATTAAAATCTAATGTTATAATAAATGAAAACAGAAAACTTGATAGAATTAATTAAAAAGGCCAGACCCAATATTAAGGATAGTACAATTAAGATGTATGTCGGTAATCTTAATAAATTAAAAAATATATTTGAAAGTGATGATTATGGTTTCCTTAAAGACATCGATAAAGTTAAAGAAAAATTAAGTGAAAGACATTTTACAACCCAGAGGAATTATTATAATTCAATTATAATTTTACTAATGGCACAAGATAAGGATAAAAAGTTAATCGAAAAATATAATAATGTCCGCGACGAGCTTAATGCAAAATATCTTGAAAATCAACAGAACGGAGTGATCTCTGCGAAACAGAAGGATTCATTTATTTCAATTGATGAGTTGAGGAAATTCGTAGATATGATTAGAATTGATTTGGATATTCCAAAATTAAAAAAGAAAGATACAATACCAGAGAAAGATAAAAAATTATTAATGGTTTATGTGATCCTATCGGTATTAATTGAGAACCCTATGAGAAACGACCTCTCACAAATGAAGATCATAGGGAAGAAGGGCTATAATTCTTTGAGTGATAAAGAAAAACAAGATACGAATTATCTGGTAATTGAAAAAGGATCTTTAAAGTTCCTCTTAAACGATTATAAGACGAGTAAGAAATATAAGGAAAAGATTATAAATATTTCAAAACCATTAGAGAAGATAATAAGAATGTATATGAGAATAAATAAATTAGGTAATGGTGATACATTATTTCCTATCAGTAGAAATGGTATATCGCAATTGTTAATAAAGACGAGTAAAAAATATATTAATAAGAATATCTCCACTACGATTATAAGGAAAATTGTAGCGAGTGATTTATTAAAAGATGTTAAGGCGATAGAGAAGAAATTATCAAATAAAATGGGTACAGATATTGATACTATAAAATCGGTTTATGTGAAAACAGAGGATTAATATATTGATTTTCTATCTTACATAACATTCTCCACTCATCTTTTCCACGATCGAACCTTCCTCCCATACCTTTAAACCATTCACCATCTTTAAGTTCCCACCAGTAAAATCTTTCTTTACCCCAATAAGATCCATTCTTACCGATACATCTCCAAACAAAAAAACATCTTCCTCCATCATTATCTTTACAGAACTTAATTCCATCTTCTATTTTACCCAGTTCAAATTGTAGATCTGGATAATCACCAAAATCACATCGTCTGGTTTTTAATTCAACTTTAATTGGCATTGTTTTCGATCTAAAATCATATTTATTAAATCGATCACCAAGATCCGTTCCAGTATTCCATAATTCACCAAATATTTCAGTGAGGTATGGCATTGAACTATCTTCACTTTTCAATCCTAATGCAAGATCTTTAATAAATTGTGGATTTTGATTCATTATAATTATACTTATACATAGATAAAAATCTTGGGAAACGGACGCATCAATCAAAACTTAATATTGTAATCTTATGAGTGATCTTGAACCTTTCTTGTTCTTTGATCTTTTCCAATTCTTCTTTTGATTTTCTCCCTCTCTTTTTTCCTTTATAAACTCCATCATAATATAGTGGCTTATAATATTTATCTTTCATTTGATAAATACAGATAAAAAAAATATCTTAATAAAACGAATTCAATCAAAGTTGATGATAAATGTACCGTGCTTAATATCGCATTTATAAAAACTGGATTTATTCTTTAATTTTTTCTTAATATGTATTTCCTTCATTATTTCTGGTGATATTTTTGGCTCAATATTATATAATTTTTTGGGATCATCCATTAACAATTTAAGTGTTTTCCTCACAATTGGCAAATCACCGTGTGAAGAAATAAATGTCGCGGTATTGTATACCTCAATAAGATCTTCAAAAAAACTTGTTTCGATACAAAAATTATTTATACAGTAATGATGTAATTTTTTTGTCTTAAAACTTATATTATCTTTTTCTTTAACACTTAATCTTTTCTTTGGATTCTGTTTTTTTAAAAACAATCTTAAATCTTGTATATTTTCAATTAGGAACTGATTATCTTTTGGGATGTGTATGTAGTCGGTTTTTGATAAAATCTCCCATAAGTTCGTAGCGATGTCGTGTTTATTATTCTTGTTCGATAATCCAGTAGGAATGTTGAAATAATTAATAATATGTAAAAGTTCTTTCTTACTGTGTGATTTGTCAATAATTGTGTTATTCTTTGGCATACTATTTTTATTATATACATAGATATTTATTTTATATTATATAATAAAGATGCCATACAAATCTGGAAAGTTAAAGGGACAACTCACGAGTAGTGAATTGAGGAAATTAATTTCAGCTCACAATAAGTTATATACGATAAAGGTTCCTTCTGGTGCTACACAACCACAGATCGTTAAATTGATTAATGATAATGGATATAGTGTTAATCACAAGACACAACAATTGAGATTGAGATTTAAGGACTTACCTAAAAAAATAACCAAGGATGATGCACCGAAGAAGAAAGTTGCTACTGAATTGGAGAAACAAAAGAAAGAAGAGAAAAAAAAAGAGAGAGATGACAAGAAGAAAAAAGAAATAAGAGAAATTAAAAAACAAGCATTAAAGGAAGATGCTGACAGAAAGAAAAAGATTTCAAAACCTAAAAAAAAAGATGAAGTAAGACCCAAGGAAAAGGTGGGAAGACCCAAGTTTGACCCAAAGAAGATTGAGGTTATAAAAAAAAAAGATGAAGTAAGACCAAAATCGAAACCAGAACCGACAGCCACGATAAAGAAGGTTGTATCAAAACCAAAATCGAAACCACAAGAACCACCAAAGAAAGAAATTATGAAAGAAATAATTAATGATTGGGGGAGTGATACGAATAATGTTGTCATAGAACAAAACCACAAAAAACTTAAAGATGGAATTATTAGTTTATGGGATAGTGATAAAAAGTTTATTAATATTGATGGATTATTTCAATTCGACAAAAAATTATTTAATGAATTATTTATGAAATACCCAGCAAAGAAAGTGATAGAAGGATTAAAAAACTTTATGTTGTATATAACCGATGGTGATGATGAAGACCGAATAGGACAAGGTGATTTTTCTAAATGGTTTGAAATTAGAGACGGAAGAACACAGTCTCAAATAAGAGGAAAAGATCTTAACCAAACGACATTAACTAAATTAATAAAAGAATGGGAGAGCCAGTTTGGAAAAAAGAAAGAAGTACCGAAAGCAACGAAAGTAGAACCCAAGAAAGAAGTTGCAAAACCAAAGGAAAATACTGAACTCGATAAGTTAGTTATGAAATTAGAAAATCCTATGGAAAACTTAAAACCAGTGAAGGCGAGAAAAGAAACCTTATATGCGGTTTCTGTTTTATTATTAAATAAAAAAATATCTTTTGAAGATTTTAGAAAAATAATTGATGCAATGTCTGTATATGATAGTGAGTTTGGAGCCGGATTTTCTTTCAGTTTCAACAAGGAACAAGCACCTCCAAAATGGAGAAAGAAATTATCAATTCTAATAAGGAAAGGAATAAAAGCCATCACCTTTGGGAATGATGGAAAAGAACAAGGGGATTTAAAAGAGGTGTGGAAGGAATGGACTGATATGTTACCAAAGACTGTGAAGACAGAACCCACCGGTGGTAAGAAAGCAAAATCAGAGGATACTATAAAAAAACAATTTGAGGAATCTAAAAAAATAATAAAAGAGTTCGAAACCCTCAATAAAGGATTTGAGAAAAAAGATTTTTCCAAACTAACAAAGAGATATGATTACGAGCAACTAATCAATTACAAATTATTTATAAAGGGAGCAAATATGATGTTGAGATTGACTCGTGAAAAATTAGATGATGATATGGATAAGAAAGTTAAAGAAGAAGTAAATAAAAATAATCAATTGAAAAATAAGATTGATACTATTTATAAACAAAGGAAAAAATAAAATATATTATTATAATAAATGAATTGTGAATTAGATATTGATAATGTTGTGGAAGTTGAAATGATAAGAGAGGTATTAAGAAAAGAGAATGATATTTTATTATTGTTCTTTGATGAGATCATTTTGAATTGGAAAAAGATTAAGGTTGCGGAACTAAATGAGTACACGGAAGATATATGTTCTTCATCGAGTGATGAGGATCAAGAGAAATGGGAATAAACCTTTTTGGCAATAACAAATATATATTAGAAGCCAAAAAGGTTTATAATTAAAAGATACTTATAATTTGTTTTTGCCATATTGGTTTAGCCGAAGAACTTAATTGTTTTTAAAATTGTATCCTCTCTTTTATGTTTGTAATTGATTTTATCATTTAAAAAAATATAATAATTCAAATGTTGAATAAGTTTTATTTTGTCCCCATCATATTTTTTTTGAAGGTGAGAATATTTATATTCCATTTTAATTTTGGTATTGATGTCATCTGGTAATTGTAGTCGTGAAATCATTAATAGTTTCTTATAATGTAGCATATATAATAATATTATATAATAAATCCAAGAAAAAATGTAGAAATAGGGTATAAATCTATTATTATGTCATAATATGAGCTAAAATGAGGTATAAATCTATTATTATGTCTCTCTGGATAATAAAATTATAATTTTATATCGTAATTAGGGTATTATATACACAAATCTAATGAAATATAGTCATTATATTAGATTTATGGGTATTTTATGATGTTATTAATGACATTTATTTAGATTTACTCTGTGAGGCTTGTATTAGTTCTTGAATAATAGAATTATCCAATACTTTATTTCTTTCTATCTTATAAACTATACAGCAACCGTCATCTACATTCGCTAATGATTGATCTGGGTTTGTAATGGTCGTAGTAATTTCGCACACAGAATTATCTTTCGTAATTGTGAATTGAGTACCAGTCCCACCAGAGAAGAAGTAATCGCCAAAACCATTCTCCTTATTAACCATACCAATTATGGGGAGGACTGCATTTCCATCTCTACCACCTATAAAAGAATTAGATGTTGATAATAATAAATCACTTCTTATGCAATAATAAGGTCTTATCATTCTCCGTGGTAATCGTGTCGCCTTAATTGTGATAGATGTGGTCTGTTCCACTATGACTGGGAATAATGAGTAAGCACTACATCTATCCGCGTGTCCGGTGCCGTCATTTGCCAATGGACTTCCAGATTTTGTATTACCTTTGATTTTATTAATCCATCCTTCATACATCATAGGGGATGGGACTTGATTTGTGTACTGAACCGCTCCAAATCTATTCACGATGAAGTTCTTTGTTTCTGTTTCTACTAATTGTGAGTTAGTAGTAACATATTTTAATTTATTCTCATTCTCTGTGGTGATCCTTGATATTATATTATTAGTATCATTTACAATTGGTGGATTAAATTGTTCGTATGAAAATCCCATTATCCCAAGTAATCCATCACCGAATGTATCTTCATTATAACTATCTCCCAAGTTTAATATTATACCACAATCACAATCTATAATAGAATATATACTCAAAGCCTTATTATTAGGTGCGTACTTTATTGCTCCCCATCCAACCTTGCCATCGGCGTTTCCTTGTCCTCCAATCTCTGTCATAGTCCAATGAGGTCTCCCTTCTGCTGTATCAAAATCATCGAACCATATTTGACTTCCAAGAGTCAATGCTCCTTCGACGACACCATACGCATCACTATCAAAAGAATATGGTCTCATCTCTGGTGTCCAAGACCACAACTCTAATTTTTTATTTATCTTATAACATTCATCACCAGCGTTTTCCAATATAGGATTCGTCGTTTTATCACTACCAGCATTCCAAGATTGTCCTACATTCTCCGCAGTATGGAGAGAAGTAAAAGCAAAATGTCCGTTCTGATCGTATATTAACGATGAATTGTTCGCCCCAAGATATACTTTCGATATGAGTTCCCCAGTATTATTTGGATTATTGTACCTAAAAACATTTGATCCAGCACTATTAACACGATCAGCAATACCAAAATTATATTTATCATCATATGTGAAGTTTGTATATCCAGACCACAACTGAACGGCGATCGTTGAGTATGCGTTGAAATGCCAATCCCATCCAATCTGTCTTGTATCCTTTACGATCTTATTTTGGAATTGGAATACATAAGGTCTTATACCGTTATTGAATAGTTCTGGATGTAATGTAATATAATATTTCCCACTCAATAATGTCTTTGTCGCAAAACCATATGATAATCGAGCAGTGGAATCGCCTTCTGTACTCTTTCCTTCATAGGTCTTATCATAAAAGAAAAATAAAGGCATTGAGTTTCTATTCGCTCCTTTATCTACATAATTATCATATCCTAATTTAGTGTCTATGTTACCAGTCGCATCATCATAACGATTGATATGTAAAAATCTTGAATTAGCAAACTCCACATCTGGGGCTGATTGCGAACCAAAGAAAATATCATTATTATTAAATAATTCTGGGTATTGTCCTTGGGATATAAATAATTTACTCAATTTCTGCAAATTAGGTTCTGTGTACTCATATGATGTTATAATTTGACTTTCTCTTCCATTAGCGACAGTGCTGTCAATATCATTCTTTATATAATTCGCCTCTGGGTTTCCATCTCCATCTAAATCAATTAATCTTCCCAAAGTGAAAAGGTCTGGTCTCTTTACTCCTATATGTTGATATGACGCATCATAATTCATAGCATCTATTGTATTTGATGTATTATCTTGATATTGGGAGAAGTTTGTCGCTAAATTACAATTAAAACTCGCACAATTAAAAGGTTTGTATGATTTTGTTGAATATAATGAGACCCATTCTTGGTTCGATACTGGGTTTCCTTTATCGTCTAGATAATATTGTTCTGGTGGTCTCGCTTCTTGTAATTTTTCGGTTACCAATTCTGCTATGTTCTGTGGTGAATTATAGCCACTTGGGATTTCTATTTCTAATAGATCTTGATATATATGATAATTCCCCATCGCTGGATCTCGTACCGCTGGTAAATTATCCCAATATTTTTTCGTATCAGCACTAAAATCGTAATTCTGTATCCATTGATCTCGAACCATAATGGTTAATCTCCCACCATCACTTTTCGGTTTGAAATATCCAAACTTGCCCTCGGTTGATGTATCTGTAAATAGTAACATATCATTTAAACACACTGAATATAAATCGTTAAGATGCTCACTACCTCTCTCATAAAATACTCTCCCACTTGCGGTGTCATCATTACCAGACCAATACTCGTGTGTATTATTCACAAGATTTCTTAAAAATTGATCTTCTGCTTGTCCGGATGCGAGTTTAAATCTGGCTACACCATTAGTTGCAAATCTTCTTGGTAAAAAATAATATCCCTCTCCATTTGTATTGGTATAAAAGTTCATTTCAATATTTAATTCATTATCTTTTAATTCTTTTATTTTCGGTGTGAGTGTTGCGGTCTGGTGTTCAGCAATATCCATTTTTTTCATTACATTATAACCGACTGCCCCTTTGCTCTGAATATCTGTATAATAATATGTTTTTTTTGTATTTAAATTATTACCTTCTAATTCAACAGCATTTGGAACACCGCAACCTCTCTCGTTGATAAAACATTGTTCTAATGTAATTTTATCACCTCTTTTTAGTTGAAGATTTTTTCCAAGACGGTTTGTGAATTCGCTATTACTATTTTTATTCCCACCCAATCTTTGTACCGATGATAAATTATTACATTCTATTATCTCTGTATCTACATATTCGCTTGGCTGTTCCATTTTACTTATATAATATATATTTTTTTTATATATTTATAGTTAAAATGAGTTATGTAAGCCAAGGAAAATATTTAGCAGAATTAAAACATAAGACATTAACGACTGAAACTAATAGACAATCTTTAATAAAATTGGATAAGGATGTTAAAGAAATATCCAATATGGTGAAGGAATTAAAACAAGATGTTAAAGAAATATTAGAGTATGTCAAGAGAAAGGAAGAAAGAGATTTGAATAAATGGATTACTTGGGGATAAACCTTTTTGGCAATAACAAATATATATTCAATGCCAAAATGGTTTAGAAATAATATTTAATATTTGTTTTTGCCAAAATGGTTTATTTCCCTTTTTTAAGTTTTTTAATATATGATAATTAATATATATTATATAAGTAAAAATGGCGGAGTTCTTTACAGCGGATAACAAGGTTTCACTCGATCAAACGGATATTCGAATTAGTGCAGAGAATGGTTTAAACTTCTCACAAGACCAGACAATAGGTATTTACATTCCTCCTTCGGTTAAATATTTCTCTGGTAAGGATACATACCTCCAATTTAACGCAAAGATTAATCCAGCAATTGATAATGCTGGGGGATCATTTGCTACTCGTCTAATGTTAGATCCCCACATAGGAGGATCTAGTTTATTTTCATCGATTAGGGTGTACTCTGGAAATCGTGAAGTTTTATTGGAGGAAAATACCGAATATCCATCTTATGTTTCGGTTAAGTATGATTATTCTAAAAGCGAAGTTGAACAGAGGAAGAGGGCATTAGATGAAGGCTGTGGAACTTGGACGCCGGCGTGTCGTGGAACTATTGGAACTACCAAATCAATTGGAAACAATTACATTTATTCTCCATATTTCAAGACCATCAATTCTGGATCTTCTACCGACAGAACTGCGACAATTGATAGTGCTAATGGGACGACTGATTGGTCTGCGGATGATTTCATCCCAGCAAAATTAACACTTCCTCTCCATTCTGGTATGTTTGCGGAGAACTCCAAGGTGTTCCCTTGTGGTTTAACAAATGGGATTTATATCGAACTCGTGATGGCTCCGGTTCGCAATCTATTAAGACAACTTGATTCGGTGTGTCTATCTCGTCGTTTAAGATTAAACCCTATGTTTAATGGTGCTGGGGCGGTAGATGGAAAGTTTGAAATTGGTGATGCTGGTAAGCAAACTGAAATATATATTGAACCCCAAAACTCCCAGTTTAATACGCAAGGATGTCCCTTTGTTTTAGGTGAAAAAATTGGGATCGCCAAGGATAATATGGACGGTACATTTACTGAAATCGTCCTCTCCAAGGGAAAAGATGATTATGGAGCAGTTATTGATAAAATTGAAACAGACACTGGAAAAATTGTCTTAACTGTTGGTCGTGGTGTCGCTGTCCAGACCGCTACTGAAATAGACCCAGCGTCTGGGAATTATTTCTTATATTCCTTATCTCTTGATGGTGCTTCCTCGTGGTCTCCTTCTGTTGAGGTTTCAAATGTTGAATTAATCGTCCATCAAATTACAGCAGACGGAGATTATGTCAACGGACAGATGAACAAATTATCATCTGGTGGTGTGATCCGTTTTGATGTTCCATCTGTTGGGGTTCAGACACAATCTACTCTTGCGAGTGATGTACAGAGCACGATCCCATTAAATATTGAATATTCAAAGGCGAAGTCGATTCTCTGTGTCGGTACAGATTCAAAGATATATAGTTGTGCGGAGAATACCAGTTCTAAGGGAACTTATCTCCAACAGAAAGATTCTGGTGCTTCATCTGTGATTGATATTGAGATGAGAAGTAATAGAACCGGTCTTGAAGGATGCTCTAATGGTCTCACTAATTATTCATTTTTCCTTGATGGGAAGATGTATCCCTCTCGTCCCATTTCGACTAAAAAAATTAGTGATAAGCGTGGTGGTATAGACGCAAACTTTATGGTGGAATTAGAAAAAGCACTTTTATCTTTTGATATTCCAGTTAATTCATTTGAAGAATACGCAAAGAACTTTGTCGTTGGCCGTGTCTTGGCGATAGGTCAAGATGCAGTTTTTGATGGTCGTGGTAAGACGGCTCGTCTCAATTGCCAGTATCAAGGTGGTACAGCAAATGTAGATGCTCCTTCTGTTAATCTGTTATGGAAGATATTTACTAGACATATTAAGACACTTGTCATCAAAGGTGGCAATGTTGCTGTTGAGGTATAAACCAAATTGGCAAAAACAAATATTTAATATTATTTTATTTATAAACCTTTTTGGCATCCAATATATATTTGTTATTGCCAAAAAGGTTTAGGGATTTTGATTTCGTTTATTTCTCAATATTTTTATATTTTATTAAGTATATGGAAAACAATTTCACGAATGAACAAATTACAAAAATTATGGAACAATACAAAAAGAAAAGAGAACGCGAGAATAAAAATTATCACGAAAAATTAAAGTGCAATGAAGAATGGTGTAAAGAAAATAAAGAAAGAGCCTTAAAACATTATTACAAAAACATCGATAAAAATAAAGAAAAATATAAGAAAGATAAAGATTTTGTTAATTCAAGATCTATGTACTCATATTATAAAAGGATAAATAAGATAGATATTTTTAAAGATAAATACCCAGAAAAAGTGGAATTATTAAAGTCCAGAGGTATTATTATTCAAGAACCAAAAATAGAAGAAAAAAAGATTATTGTAAGTTTTGAATAAAAGTTTAATTTTTCCGCAGTATTTAATTTTTCCGCAGATTTTAAAATCTGTTTTTTTAAGTTTTATTTTTTTTATCGTGTAATCGTATTTCAAATTTGGAATACAATTATATTTTTCCGTTTTTAAAATATTAGTTTAACGCGTTCATTCACATCAATTTTTATGTAATATTAAGTATAAATAAAAATGTCAAGTGTTTCCAATTCCCTCAAATCCTCCAATTCTAAATCCTCGAAAAAAAATGATTCTAATACTAATATGGAATGTTGTGATAAATACTTCAAAACATTCAATCTCATTCCAAATATGAAGGAACCATCCAATGAATGGGCTAAAAATAAACCAAACACCCATTTATGGAAACATCAAAATATTCTCCAATTAATGAACTTCAATGATAAAAAATCAAAAGGTATTCCTTGTGGTAAAAGGAATAATATTGTAGTTATTGATTTAGACTTTTATGATAAATATGATAAAAAAGGTAAATTAAAGTCAGCCTTCAACAGAGAAGATAATATCTTCATTAAACAATTCGGCGACATAGAACAATGCAAAGAAATATTCAAAGACCATTTAGTGGTTGAAACTGCAAGAGGTGGATTACATTTATATTTTAATTATGATCCTTCCATCAAAACAACTTCCAATGCTTTATTAGGTATTGACATTCGAAGTGATGGTGGATATGTGGTTTCAATGGGATCACAAATCGACAAATCCAAATATGATGGAAGATTAAAAGGAAAACCAGATGAAGACAAAAAAGGATTGTACACGGTTGTCAATAATAAACCAATTCAAAATATTCCTCTTGATTTGGCTATGTTCCTCAAACAAAATATGTGGAGAGATAAAAGGCAAATATCAAAACCAATCAAGAGAAAAACAAACGGAGAGGAAGATGTTGCGATAGATCCATACGAACAAGACCAAATCGATCTTACAGCATATAACTATGATTTTAGCGATGAAGATTTAAGAAATATATTGGATGGATTACCAGATAAATATTTTACCGATAATATAGATTGGATTATTTTTTCAACAGCAATGATGACACTTGATAAGAGAGAAATGTGGGAAGAATATTCCAAAGCTCGTGGAGGTGATACATTTGTTAAATGGCAAAACGATCAAAAATGGGATTATGAAGTTTTTAAATATAAAACCTTTTTATGTATTGAAAACCTTTTATGTAATTCCACATTTATTGTTGGAGATGAAAAGGATGATTTGAAGAAAAAAGAAATGGCTTCTCTATATCTGGCATATTACAAATATAAACCTACTAATTGTCATAATGAAAAACCAGATATTGTTTTAGAAGATAGAAGGTATTTGGATAAAAATAATGATGGTGAGTTCCTTACAGAACATCAAGGTCATATAATTTGTAAAAGTGCCACTGGTACTGGTAAAACAACAGCAACAAAAAATTATATTGAGAAAACACAAAAAAGGTTTATTTCAATTGTTTCTCGTGTCACA
>JGI24004J15324_10000764_pt1 | contig 12961 bp, 20 predicted proteins | sample LinPmetageLP32_FD_15324 | JGI IMG/M metagenome (IMG submission 15324)
ATCAATTAGTATTTTGGTTGTAATAATACCACCATTTCTTTGTACAGAACTTCTGTAGATTGTTCCAGAACCTGTAGTAATACCAGTTCCAGCTTCTGTTGGTAAAGTATTTGCGTCAAAAGATGCAAATCCAGCAGTAGATATAGACATTTGAGTAGTTTCAACTCCTGTACCTGTTGCAGTAGCAATAGACGAGTATCCACCTTCGGAACGTAAGGTTCCTTTAAAAGTTGTATTAGCCATATAAACCTCCTATCTGGCTGAGTCAGTCACATTATTATGACTGTTAGGGATAAAATCAGTATTACACAAAAAAAGGCGACACGCAAGTGTCGCCTTTGATATTAAATTTATTTAGTTTAAACTCCAGGAGATCCAAACACACATCTTGGGTCTGAAACACCGAAGCTATATCTTTCACGAGCTTTATATCTCACGTTTCCTGTATCGAAGTCACCTTCCATACTTGTTGCGATTCCTGCTCTTTCAAAATGTTTAAAACCATTAGGAGCATCTGTCTTAATGAAAAACGCATCAGTATCTGTTAAGAAATGGTTAATAACATAGCCTTGAGGTAACATTCCCATGTTACTTATAGCATTTATGTCATTATCTGCTGTTCCAGGACGCATTGTAGACTTCATTAACCTTTCAGCAACAAACTGTAGTGCTGGTGGGATAATCATCTTTTGTCCTTTAAGAGCAATTTTTAACCCTCTCTCGTCAATAAAAGCTGCGATATCAATTAATGCTTGTTCTAAAGANGTTTCATTTAAATCAGCTGAGTTAGTCAATTCATTTTTGAATGTACCTCCTGCTGCTGTTGGATGGTCTGTAGCACAAAGCTCTTTACCATCACCAAATGTAAACGTACTGTCAAACGCATTGTTTAATACAGAAGCTGCTTTCACTTGCTTAGTATTAGACATGGAACGAGCTAACGCACGAGTGTAACGAGAACTAAGTTTGTCGTAAAGGTTGTCTTCTACGGCTTCCTCAGTGATCGCAAACGCTAGTGCGATTGTTTCATGTGTATACCTTGCTGTGAAGGACTCATTAGCAGTGTCAAACGATACAGCAGCACCTTCTGCTTTTTCGGGTGCTGTTCCAAAGCCTGACAACATTACCTCTTCTTCAAACGCTCTGTCTGAAGATTCAGTATCGTAAATTTCGGCATGCTCATTATCATACCTATCATACTCCAAACCGAATAGAGCGTTTAATCCAGGCTCTAATTCTTTAAGGAGTTGGGATCTTGCAATAGCCATATCAATATCTCCTTATAGACCAGTGGTTGCAGAATGAAATGGAAGATTTAACTTCACCAAGAAGCGAACCCCTGCTGATGCTACATCAATATCGTTGAAACCATCTTTTAGTCCAACAACTCTGAAGTTATCAGTATTAGTAGTTGCTCCTGCTGATGCTACAGATAATTCTCCAGTAGAAATATTACTATTTCCAGTAGTAGAACCAAAGCCAGCACCTTCAGCATTGGAGTGAACAAGTGCCTGAGCAGTTGCCACATTAGTTAAAGTTGCATCTCCTTGTATTTCAAATACCTGATTAGGATTATCATACACAAATACGGTTGCTTCTGTACTTGCTTTTAAAAGAGATGTTCCGGGATAAAAGTTATCGAATTTTGGTTTACCTGAAAGATCAATATATTCACATCCAGCCATAACACCTAAGATTGCTACACTTCCACCATCAGCAGCACTAACGTCTACAAGTCCATTAGTCAACGGGATTACCATGTCACCTTGATAGATGGCAGAGGATGATCCAGCAGTTGCACTAACTTGAACCTTGTATGCAGTTAACCCATTTGAGTTTGGTGCAGAACCTAAGAGATTATATGGACGTAAACCAAAAGGGGCATCTATATTACTTGCCATTTTTTAGTTTCCTTCTCTAAAAGTTTACTCGGCAGAACCTTTGTTACCACCGAAAGTTACACGACTTTGCCTTTCTGGTTTCAGAATAGGCATACTAGGGTGTTGTTCCCTCATCATATCGTTATCCACAGCTTTCATTTGATCTCTAGTCATATTTTTAAAATATTCCTGTCGTTCAGCTTTGGATTCTATGGGGAATCTAGCGAGTATTAAGCCTCCCACTCCTATAACACCAGCATGTTTTCCATCCTGGACTGTTGGAGCTTCAAAATCGGGGTACTCGTCTGCACGAACTAATTCAAAGCCTTCGCGAAGCCTTGCAGAAAGGTTCTTCTTATCATCAAATCCCATGATTGACTCACGGATCCAGCGATGAGTATAGCCTTCTGGAGCTGGGGGAGCATCTAAAGTAGATGGTGGTGTCCACGGTTTTCTTCGTGTTTGTTTTTCACGAGTCATTGTGGTGCGTGAAGTGCGATCTGTCATAATGATCTATCCTTTACGAGTTTCTAGCATAGCAAGTTGCTCTGCGTATTTTTCTAATGGTACACCAAGTCTCTTGGCGATTGCAACCTCTGATTTGTTTAATTTGACAGTTTTCTTTGTAACTCTGCCAGAACCACGAGTAGTAGAAGCCACTACAGGACCTCTAGGTTGGTTGACCACTCGGGGTTGTTCTTCCTCTTTGTACTTGTGAGGAAAATCTCTTTTCATTCTAGAATCTAGTTCTTCATAATAATCATCTGAAGTTGGGTCAAACCCTTCTGATTCAACTAATGCCTTATGATGACTAAATGCTGTTAAAGTCATAGGTTCATCCGAACCAAACCATGAATTTTTGGAAGCCCATGCTGATGCTTTCGGATCTGGAGCTGGTTTTGGTGGTGGGACGGCTGCTGAAGGAGGAGTTTCAGCAACCGTATCCGTTTTCGCTTCTGTTTCTTGAGCTTTTTTAATATAACTTAGCTTAACATTCTCACTAGCTAAATTAGCAAGTTCCGTTTGAGCTTGCACTTGAGCTTCAGTGTCTCCACGATCTATAGCATCTCTTAATTTACTTTGCAAAGTATCTTGTGTTGCTTTTATTCTGCCTTCAAATTCAGAAACATATTGAGTATCGGCTGTAGTTGCCTTTTTAGCTTGTTCTTCAACTTGAGCTTTTAAAGCTTCAGCATATTTGATTGCTGCCTGTTCTCTTCTTTCTGTTTCACGCATTTTAGCAGTTAAATTGTCTATTCTGCGTTGAACTTTTTTACTGTAACCCTCTAATTCTTCTTCAGAAGACTCTTTTGCACTTTCTTCTTGTACAACAGGAGTTCCTTCTTCAGTGGCAACTTGTGCTTGTTTACNTTCAGGTAACTNTACTTCTACTTCTTCTAAATCTAATTCTTGTTGTGCTTCTGCCATTGTTTTTCCCCTTATAAATGTAAAATGTCTGCAGGATCGTTAATTCTAGCTAAGATTTCGTCATCATTCAGCAATCTGACTTCGCCTCCATCTATTCTAAAACGACTTCCTGCGTATCTTCCAAAGATAACCCAGTCTTGTTCCTTACACCATGCTCCACTTTCTCCGAATTTTTCGGTATCTTTGTAAGCAAGAGGACCAACTTTCAAAACTAAGGCACAAACAGTAGCTAAAGCTTCTCTTTCTACTGCTGCATCAGGGATAAAAACACCACCTTCAGTTTTTCCTTTACCTTTATAGGGAAGAACAAGTATTCTCCACCCTGTAGGCTCTGGTAATTTTTCTAATATTGGTGTTTCTTGAGATTTTTCTTGTTTTTGTTGCGATTTTTTCGCAAATCGTTGAGGTAGTATTAAAGATTTACTCATTTTGTGTTTCTACTCTTTCTAGCAGGGTCGTTAATTCCTGTCGAACGTAATTTAACTCATGCAATTTAGCTCTAAGTTTTTCAAACTCTTGAAAATCTTTCACAGCACCATAACATAAGATCTCGTGCAAGCTTTCCTCGCGTTCTTTCATCACTTTAAGCAATTTTTGGCAAATGTAAAGGTCATCCATGAAATTTTATCCTCTTTTTTGTCTTTTTCTTAAACTATGTACATGTTTATAGTAAAAATAGTTGCCTATTCTATTAAAAAACTTAGATAAGGTCAGCCAATACCACATCATTTTACTAAGCCTTTTTGTTTCTCATATGTTCTTAATCCACCTAATCCTAACATTCCCATCAACACCGTCATTAAACTACCCATGTCAAAAGTAGGTAATTCTGGTATTTGAACGGATAGATAGGCACACACAAATATAGTCACAGGGGCTAGGACAAAATGCCAACATAAAGCAACACCACAAGTCCAGCCAATAAATGGTCTCCATCCACTTACAAAGATAGATTTGTGTTGTGCTTCTACTTTGTTTATAGCTAGTTGCCCTTTTGCTAATTCTTGTGCATGATTCTCTGCCATTGTAGCCACTTGATGAGCCAATTCGTTTTTCTTGTCTTTATCTTCTATGAACTTACCAAGAAGATTTGAAACAGGTCCTATGAGTGCAGTTAACATTACTTACCTACTTTCTTCATTGCTTTTGTATGTGCTTTAGAAAAACTTTTTCCTTTTTTCATATCTTTTTTCATCACTTTCATATGTTTTTCTGTGTGATGCTTTGAATGTTTTTTCAAAGTTTCTCTTTGTTTTTTACTTATCTTTATCATTTTATTAGTACCTCATTTAATCCAAAGCCTTCTAGTAAAACTAAAGTAAAGAATAATAACAAAATGCCTCCTGCTATTAGTTTACCACTAAAGTTTGTTGATCCTATCTTTATGGCTACAAACTCGTTGCCTAGTATCCTAAGTGATAGTTCAAAAGAATTATTACTTAAATCTAAATTTATTAACTTCTTTTTATTTCCACTTGTATCTTCCACTGTAATTCTCCCCTTTTAATCTTCCTACAGAAAGTTTTTTACATTTGTATTGAGTGGGTTTCCACAAAGGGTAGGCTCTGTAAACTTGCCGACTAATAGCCAAAGCTCTTTGTTTACAATCAAACTCTGTTTCATATGGACCATATTGATCTTCCAGTACTTGACAGTCGTTAGGCATTCCTATCACACAAATTGTTACAAGAGCTTTAAACATATCATCTTACAAGTAACCCTATAAGCATCACTATTGCAGTACCCGACGTAGCAATCATCAAATGCTCCATACGTTTAATCCGTAAAATACTTTCTTTCCATCGCTCGTCAGAAACAGCAATGTGCTTTTCTAAAGTAACATGTATTTCTTGCAGAGTTGGTTTAGGCATCTACTTCACACCTCTGAATTTTAACCCTTGCATAGATTTACGACCACCCCGAGAAACTTCGCCACCTTTATTCATCTTCATAGGTTTGTTATAAACCATACCACCACCCATAAATTTTTGAGTAGCCATTTTATTGGTAGGACTTACATAGCCCCCCATATTGTAACCATTTTGAGTTTGAAATTTTTCAGCCTCTATTTGTTCTTTTATATCTTGGTAGTTAGGGTTACTAGGATCCATGTCTTTTAACATTTGCTCTAGTTCCTGCATTCTTTGATCGTCCATTGTTATCTCCTATTCGTAAAAGTTATCGCCATATAATTGAGGTAGTGATTGCATAGAAATAGATGGAAGCCCAGCAACTTGATAATTATTCATTATTCCCATGTTTGTGTTTGTTGGAGGACCAACAGGTTGTCCACTCATATTATAAACAGGGGTAGAATCTATTTGTGCTTGAGTTTTTCCACCAAACGGATTATTCATACTGCCTATTCCTCTATTTGCTAAACTCAAACCAAGTTGTGCCGCTCTATCTAAACCAAACGCTGGACCAGTAATAAAAGATAAAGCCCCTAAGGGAGTATTTTGTCCAGGAACCATCATATTATATAAATTAGTACTCAAAGCTACATTAGGTTTGTACCCTATTGCTTTTTGGAACACACTCATAATACCACCACCCCCACTTGGAGTATTATTATTATCTGTAACAGTGACATCTTGTGTACCCTTACCCCCAAAAGGGTCTAAGTCTTGATTAGTCGGACCAAAATCACTAGCTGAAAAATTACCACCCATAGCATTACCGACGGCTGCTGCTGATTCAGTAGGGTCGTTTTGTCCAAAATCACTAGCATCATATGCCATTATTGTCCAGCCTTACCATTTGCATTTTGTTGTTGTCTTTGTAACGCAATCTGTGCTCTCATTTGTGCAATATCTTCTGTTGTTTGAATTCGTTCTCTTTGTATCGCATTAGACTCTTGCATTTTTTGTTTATCTAACTGTAACTTAGCTTGGTCTTGCATAGCATCTTGTTGCTGCTCTTGAGCTCTTAGATCTAACTCTTGTTGTTTAATATCCACTAACGGATCATCACTTTCTTTTGGTGGGTTACCTTGTAGATATTCTGACATTAACTGTGCTTGCACTTCTGCTATTTTATTTTCCATAGCTGCTGGATCTGGTTGTGCCTGTTGTGCCATAGCTGGATCCATTGCTTCATCCATAGGTGGTTGTGCCATTTCTTGCTCAACCATTACTTTTGCTTTCAATGCTAAGTGTTCGTATATATGTTTTTCTAATGTCATTAATACTGCTGGTTGTAATTTAGCTATTTGACTTTGCATATAAATCTGGTGTACTGCAATATGTGCATCATGATTCTGTTCAGGAAACGCAGTCAATTTACCTTGTCCTATAGCAGCATCACTCGCTTCTTGGTTTTCTGTTCCAGGATCTTTTGGTTGTGGTTGTGGCTTAGGAGTTAATATCTGGTCAATATTACCTACACCTAAAGCTTCGTACATACGTTTATAACTCTCATACATATTGTGCATTTCTGGTGCAGCCTGAGCCAGTTTTAATTGTTCTTGAGCTAAAATTACTCTTTGCGACATACTAAAAATATTAGGGTCACTTACTGGAAGCACATCAATACGTTGGTCAAAATCTTGTGCTTTAATCTGTTGGTCAACACCTGTTTCATAAGGATAAGGTACAGGGTCTTGTGCAAACTGCTTCGCAAGCATTTTTAATTCTATCTTCATAGAAGCATGCAATCTTTTATGCACAGCATTAATTACTCTAGCACCACGCTCAAGTAAAGCGATTGTAGTTCCAACTGGCATCTCCTGTTTACCATCACCTACACCAATATCACTTGTTCCTACAAATTTTTGTGCAGCCGATACAACAAAGCCCATTAATTCAAACAAAGTTCTACTTGGCTCTTTATAAGGTAAAGGCATTAATACTGAACGTAAATCTCCTCCCGGAACATCTACATCTCTAAATTCTCCAGGACTCAAAGGTTCACTATCATTAGCAATTCGCATTCCTCTAGCTTTAAATCCTGCTGGCATATTTGCCAATGTACCAGCATCTATCAACTGTCGGAGGTTCGCTGTCGCTGTTCTACTTAAATTACCAATCATATGAATTAAGCCAAAACCATAAAACCCTAATCCTGGAGTAAACTTATACTGCACAAAATGTTGAATTTTTTGTTTTTGTTTATCGTCTGGCATAAAGTTACGACGAACACTTAACACATCGCTTGTATCGTTACAAACCGTTACAATATATGGTAACTTTATGCCAGTCTCTCTTCGCCCTGTTCATCTTTATCTGTATATTCTTCTATATCTAAATAGCAATGGCACTCATACAATGTAAATTCTTCATCATAAGAATTACTACTCGTACCCGAAATTTCATTATACTTATCGGTAATCTGGTCAGCTTCTTCAGCAGAATTACCTTTCATATCTACATTACTGTAAATTCCATTCCGTTGTTGCTTTTTAAGTTCGTTCTCACTTATTTTTATTGAATGCGTTACTCTCTCAGCACTGCGTAAATCAGTTGCTGTGTAAGGTACTACTAAATCTTCAGCAGGGATAAACTTACTTACAGGTCTACCAAGTATTTCATCGCGATAAACCTTCTTAAACGCACTACCAGCAAGACCTAAAAAATATAGCATTTGATCAAACTCAGGCTCGTATTCTTCCATCTGGTACATAACCATATAATTCATGTACTCAGTCACTCGTTTTGCTTGTTTTTCAACTTCTGGGGTAGAAGTTCCTACTATATGAGCTCTCACTGGACCACCACTAGGCATCATCTCTTTATATGCCCCAGCCTGAAACTGAGTAACAGCTTCATTTAACATTGGGTGGATTACACCAGTCGCACCCTCAAAAGGCTCACTACGTTGCTCATAACGTAAACCAAGTAAATCTAATCCTTTTGTATAGCCCTCTTCCCATTCAGAACGACTATTTCTATCTTCTTCTACAGAATTTATTATGTAATCGGAAATTTCATTCAAACTATCTTCAGATAAATTATCTACTATATTGTCAAAAAAGTTTTCTGGCTCTCCACCCATAGGGGTTTCATCTTCACCAAATTTTATTTCTACTCCACCTTCTTCATCTTCTTCTATCTCAAAATCTACCTGTTGAGTTTCTTGTTGAGCTAGATCATCTTCTTCTAAACTAAAAGTATCATTCGGGGCTTGTAAAAGCGATCGGTCTACATTACTTGGACGTGGTGAAATAGCCATTAGTAATAAATCCTTTCTTTAGGTATTGGATCCTCATCTTGATAATCCTCTGGGTGAGTTATAAACCCTCCCTCTCTAAATCTTCTCAAAGCTTGGGACATCGTATCAACATAATCATCGTGTTCTCCTGCAGGAAACGCTGCACACTCTTCAACAACATCTTCAGCCCATGATGTATCTGGATACCATACTAACCCACTTTCGAACAAAGGTGCAACAGAATTTACTCGAGTGATTTTATCATTTCCTCTACTAGGGGAATAATTAGTGACGGGGATCCCCATCTGCCTCAGTTCTTGGGTTAATGGCATACCCGATGCTTTTGCCTCAATTAAAACCATTTCTGGTTCCCAATACTTATATTCATCTAAAGCTTTCCGTCTNAGTTCTGGAAAATCCCATCTACCCTTTCTCGCATCACAAAGAATAATGTTTGGAGGTTCACCCTCCTTAGGATAAAAAACTCCCCATGTTGTTATCGCACTATAATCAGCTGACTCCTGTTTACTAAACGCTGTATCATAACTCTGCATTACATATTCTAAAGAAGGTAACTCTTTCTTTTCCCACTTCTTCCACCAATCACGCTTAATTATCGCACTGACATCGCTCGTCGGATTCTGCTGCCACTGAGCTTCCCACTTACCAACTGATAAACTTCCCTTTACGGCAAGTAAATCTTCCTTCTTCCAAAACTCACCCCATAAAGGTTCATCATTCGGCATTAACGCAGGAAATTCTATTATCTCCCATTTATCAGCCAGTATATCTCTCGCTTGCTGTCTTAATAATTTACCAGTTAAATCATTCTCAGCCCAACGAGTCATCACAATTACTATCGTTCCTCCTGGCTGCAATCTTTGTCTCGGACCAGAAGTATACCATTCATAAGCATGCTCTAGGGCAGTCGGACTTAAAGCATCTTGCTCGGAATGGGGGTCATCAATAATTAATAAATCCGCACCTCGACCAGTAACAGCTCCTCCCACTCCAGCAGCAAAGTACTCACCACCTTTATCCGTCTCCCAACGACCTGCTGCTTGGGAATCCGAACGTAAACTTACTTTTGGAAAAACTTTTAAATATTCTTGGCTATTCATTAAGTTACGAGTCTTACGTCCAAAACGAAAAGCAAGTTCAGCCGTATGCGTTGTCTGCATAATCTTTAATCTAGGGTTCCTACCCATTAACCATGCTGGAAGCATAAAACTCGCAAATTCACTTTTAGTATGTCTAGGGGGCATGTTTATAATTACACGCTTCAAATCTCCCGTCGCCACTCGATTAAACTTTTCTGCCATAATCTTATGGTGGCGTCCATGGATAAAGCCTTCCCAAGTCTGCTCCACGAAAGTTAAAAAATCTTTCTGGGCTAACTCGGAATTTTCCATCTCCTTCGCTCTTTGCATTAAATTCGCAAAATGCTTTAAACGATCCTCTGGTATTAACTCAATATCCATAGTCATTATTTTTTTATATATCAAAAATTTTTATAGGGCAATGAACCTATGACCTTTTTCTGGAAAAGGGGGTACTCATTATAATAATTTTTTGACGTCACATATTTTGCGAGGAACATGGCAAGCCCCGAGCTTGCCTTAGACTCTTCGTCTCTAGGGNGGGTACTAAAAAACCCTAGCTAACTNGGTAGTTAGCTAGGGCTAGGGGGTAACCTAAANGGTAGGTTACTTAGTTGGCATNGTGCTAACTAGTTTTATAAATGGTGTACCCCAACTGCTACTNCTAGGGCTATAGCCACCATTAATTAATGCTAACAGGCAATTAGGTTTTTTACTGCTATGCCCNAAAGGTTTGCCAACTGCTAGGCTAGTACTAACCAAATTNCAAAGCTTACCTGTTTGTTTGTTTTTAACACCAAACAACATTGCNTTTTGTATTATAGCCCTAACNCCATTNGGTTTNCCACCATAACCAAANGGTACAGGGTTATTNGGTTGGTTTGTTTTAACATTAGGTAAGCACACTATTTGTGCGTTAGCCATACTACCACCGCAATTATTATTAATAAAAGCCCATAAGCTAGCATAGGTTATTTCCTTACCTGTATTTGTTAAAGTTGCGTAAGTAGTTGTTGGTGCTGTATTAGGTGCTACCTTACCTGTTGTTTTAGTATTTTGCATTTTATACCCCTTTATGGTTAATGCGTTAAAGTTAACATGTTAAACAAAGTGCGTTTTGTGCCTAACATGTTATTATATAAACATTTATTTAATTTAATTGCAAAACCAAAATAGTAGTTCTCTATATGTTATACCCCTATTTATGGCTATAACTAGACGTCTCTCCATCCATCCTCTGGTCGGGGAAATCATCGGGAATCCTCATCCTCTGGTCGGGGAAAGTCCTCGCGAATCATCGGAAGGCAACGTCAAAAAAAGAGGGGACAGTCGCCTGTCGCCCTCGTGTTAGATGTTAAGCTTTGACTACAAGCTTGATGTATGGAGTCATCCAGTATTTACTGGACGGTGAGTATCCACCATGCAAGAGAGCATGTAGACAAGTAGGCTTTTTACGACTGTGACCAAGTGGAGCAGCTTTACCGAGTATAGTCTTAAGGGACATATCCTTGTCCTTGCCGACACCGAATAAAAACCAATCCTGAATCATTTGTCGGACGCCTCCAGGCTGACCTCCATAGCCGAATGGGACAGGCTTGTCACTTGCCAAGTCACAGTTATCAAGTGGGACAACTACTACATTGGATTCTTGACCTCCTGCATGCTCCTGGACGAACTTCCAGATGTCATTGTAGGAGAGCTCCTTGTCAGTCACTTTTAACTCAACTGATTTTACTGTTTTAATTGGAGCGTCTAAGGTTAAGGATGCCTTAGTCATCTTTTTAGTTACTTTAGTCATTATAATCCCCTTTCTACGAGATCAAGTTAAATTATAGCCATTTGCTATGATTAAAGAATAGCAATTAATTTGTCTAGTTACAAGTCTATTGTTGTCCTAATTATTCGTTTTTTGTCCTCAGCTTAGACAATCAATCTGGCGTCATCATCTTTCTTCTTCGGCGTCCTCTATCATCCTCTTTCGTCGGTGAAGAGAAACGATGACCCGAGGATGAAAGACGATAGAGGAAGATTGATGAGAAACTAATCGTTGTCAAGACGAGGCGAGGATGATAGAATATGATTGATGATGCCCGTCCAATCATACGGGATTCTTGTCTCAAAATCAGGGATCAAGTCATCCTCTCTCCTCGGTGATTCTGTCCACTGTCGGGCTCGCCAACCCCCAAATAATTTGAGCGACGAGGAAGAGAGATGATGAACCAAGTTCCAGACATGTCCTGATTGCGAAGAATATTGAGTTTGCCAGAGAATTTGGTGAGGAGACAAATTGATGGACTTTAATGACTTTAACCTGTGGACTTTCAATTCTAACCAAAAAGCATGACCATCAACTATACCATGCAGATCTGGAACTCCAGGAATAGCCCATGACTCAAGACGTGTCCAAAACACCCCTTGAGTCTTTGTGTTGTCGCGTAGATTATGCCACAGTTTGGACTCAGGCTTTTTCATTAATCACACTCTACCTGTTCTACGTCGTGTCGCCATTTTAGTAGATACTCACATACTCGTTTCCAAGTATTTTGCACACTAGGGTCAACGTCTTCTACATGACCACTATTNTACTCGTCGGAACACTCTACAAAAAAGCTACTATCCTCTTCTATACTACCATAGCAATAGATGGTGTCTCCGTTNGGCTTGTTGTGGACATAATCAATATGGTGACCTCGCTCGGTCGTTACATTATANGGCATCAGTTAATCCTTTCTACGATTAATTAAGTTATATTTAATAATAGCATAAAATACGTCTAGGTGTTTAATTTATTATCAAGAGTTCTCTGTGTGATTGAAGTAATCTACTTGTACTTTAATGGCGATGCCGTCTTGTTCAACTCCATTCCTCATTTCTTTTATAACACTAATAGCCTCGTCTAAGCTTTTCTGGTCAACAACTTTTATAAACCAACTGATAAAGTCGCCTCCCTCTTCAATGTTATACAAAAAAGCATAGACTTCCTGAGGGGAAGACATTGTTATTACTAACCGACCATCTTCTCCCCACTGCTCAGTATAAGTACTAATATTATCAATAACAACAGGGTTGATATAGTAGGTGCTATGACCTGATTCTTTGATTAAAGTGTTAAACAACATGATAAATCCTTTCTACGATTAATTTGTTTATACTTATATAATAGCATAAAACACGTCAAGTAGTGTCTTTTATTACCTTACTTTCTCCCTCAATAACAAGGTTGTCTTCAGTAAAAGATTTGAGTGCAGGAAACTCTTCTTGGATTCTCTTAATTTCTTTCATGACCTCGTCGCGATTCATCGAATCAATCTTTCCATGCAGAATCTCTTTACGATCAATATAGAGTCCGGCAGCCTGACCTCGGGATTTCTCTGCCGCGACTGCTGCTGCGAAATTCCCTCCTGT
>JGI24004J15324_10000774_pt1 | contig 12849 bp, 8 predicted proteins | sample LinPmetageLP32_FD_15324 | JGI IMG/M metagenome (IMG submission 15324)
AGCCGCGTGGGTGCTCATGATTGGTTCTCTTGGCGCCGCCAAAGGTTTTGGAAGTTTACTTTCAGGAGGAGGTGCCGCCACCAGTACGTTAGGTGGTGGAGCAGGTAAAGGCCTGGCTAAATTGGGTTCTGGTGCTGGTACAGGTATGCAAGGCCTAGCCAGAGGTACCAAAGCCTTAGGTGCTATACCGGTTCCAATTATACTAAAAGCCGCACTTGCAATAGGAGTGTTAGGCGCCGCATTAATACCATTGTCATATGCTTTATCACTACTAGCACCACTAATAGAATCCATGGGTAAGGCAATAGGAAGTGTTTTAACAGGATTAGCACCTACTATAAAAGCCTTTGGTACAGTTATAGAATCTATGGGTAAAGCGATAGCATCAGTATTTGATTCCATAGGCGGTATTATAGAATCTGTTGGAACCTCCATAGCAAGTGTTATGGATTCCATTACAAGGATGAAAGTTGGGAAAATTAATGCAGAGGCTGATGCCATGGTTAAGACCACAGAGGCTTCAGTTAATGCTATAGAAAAATTACAACATTTAGATCCATCAAAAGTTATGGGACTTGCAATGGGTGTAGATGCTTTGGGTTCATCTCTGGGTAATTTTGCAGATAACATGAATCCTACTATGCTAGATTCTTTAAGAGGAGGAATTTCCGCTTTATTTGGTACAGACTCACCAGTAGAGCAAGTATTAGCACTATCTCAAAATGCAGATCCTGTAAAAATTATGGATCTTGCAAAAGCCACAATGGCCACAACTGCCGCAAATTCAGGTGCTACATCATTAGATCCTAGTTTAAGCTCAGGTAGTACAACTACTATAACTAATAATGATGGAACCACAACTACTACAACAAATGTAGCACCAGCATCAAATAATGATTTACTTGATGCTCTAGGTGTTATGTCTGCACAAAATGTAACTCAATCAGAAATAATGAGAAAAACAAATAAATTACTCACAGAAATCAGTGGTAAGACTTAACCTAGCCAGGTAAAAATAATTTAGTTGACAATAATCGATAAATAGTGTAATATAATACATTAAGGTGCATTTATGAGTTGGAGAAAATATTTTTCGAGTGTTGATAATAGTGGACTACCACTAAACGTCACTGGAAATAAAGGAAGTACAGACGGGCCAGGAGCCGCATCTAGCAGGTATGCTAGTTGGTTGCCTGAAGTTTATGCTGGTTCTCCAAACAGGCTTATGAGATATATGCAGTATGACCAAATGGACAGCGATTTGGAAATAAATGCCGCCTTAGATACTATTGCAGAGTTTGGTACACAAGAAGATGACCATACTAAACTGCCATTAAGAGTTTATTATAAAGGCAGACCCAGTGATACAGAAGATAAGATTTTAACCAAAAGTTTATCACAATGGTGCAAATTAAATGAATTAAACAAAAGAGCATTTAGAATATTCCGTAGTACAATTAAATACGGAGATCAATTTTTTGTTAGAGACCCACAAACATATAAACTGTATTGGACAGATCCTGCTAACATTGAAAAGGTTGTAGTAAACGAAAGTGCTGGTAAAAAGATTGAGACATATTTTGTTAAAAACTTAGCACCTAACTTTGGTGAATTACTAGCAACTAATCCAAGTGCATTACATTCTAAGCCATATGGCTCAGGAAGTGGACAATACATTGGTACACCTGCTAATAATCCTGGAGCATCAGGCAGTTACTTAACAGGCAGTATAGATGGAGTTAATCAGGGTATTCCAGTTGATGCAGAACATGTTGTACATGTTAGTTTAACAGAAGGAATGGACCATGCATGGCCTTTTGGTATTAGTATATTAGAACCAATTTTTAAAGTTTTCAAACAGAAAGAATTACTTGAAGACTCCATTATTATTTACAGAGTACACAGAGCACCAGAAAGACGTGTGTTTACTATAGACGTAGGTAATATGCCTCCACATAAAGCAAGGCAATATTTAGAACAAATAAAATACGAAGTACAACAAAAACGTGTACCTAACAAAAACAAAGACGGACAAAATGTTATAGATGCCGCCTACAATCCAATGAGTATGTTAGAGGATTACTTCTTTGCCGCAACTAGTGAAGGCAGAGGCAGTAAAGTTGATACATTACCAGGTGGTGAAAACTTAGGGCAGATTGACGACTTAAGATACTTTAATAATAAACTATTACGTGGTTTAAGAATACCAGCAAGTTACTTGCCAACAGGTCCAGAAGATGGTAGTGCAACATACAATGACGGTAAAGTGGGTATTGCTTATATTCAGGAATACAGATTTGCTAGGTATGTGGAAAGACTACAAAAGCAAATACAAGAAGATTTAGACAGAGAGTTTAAACTATTCCTTAAACACAGAGGCATCGAAATAGATAGCGGTGACTTTGATGTTGTATTTAATGCTCCAATGAGCTTTAGTAGTTATAGAGATTTACAGTTAGATACAGAAAGAGCAAATTTATACAATACAGTTGCCGCTATACCTTATATGTCTAACCAGTTTAAACTTAAGAAATATCTTGGACTTACAGAGCAAGAGATTAAACAAAATGAGGAAATGTGGAGAGAAGAAAACAAATATGAAAAATTTGCAGACGATAAAACTCCAGCAGATCTTAGAAATATTGGCATAAGGCCAGATGCCAATGCGGCAGTTGACCCTAACATGGAGTTAGCACCTGAACAGATACCACTAGAAGATCCTTTAGCAGATCCGCTAAATACTGATGCAGGAGTTGTTCCACAAGGTGGTACACCACCTGGATCACCAGAGAGCCTATAATGAGACTAAACGAATTTTACAATCCCGAGTTTGACGAATTTCAGAAAGCAGATGCTGAACAACGTAGAAAACCAAAACTTACATTAGAGCAATTAAACAAATTGCGTAAAGTAAGAGCTATTAAACGTGCTGAAGACATTGAGCATAAGAAATTTGTGTCTGTGATGTATTCACCACCTACGGATGCTGGAGCAGGTGGCGGACTCATCTAATTTAAACGTCAAGTTAATAAACGACGGTTCCTCTTTAGAAAATAAATTAATACAATCCTTAAAGGACTATACTCCTGGTCTTGAAGTTATAATTGACTATTCCACAGAAAGCAATTACTACATAGATCAGCATGATAATATACTAATAAGGATACATGAGATACTAGACGAGCTTGAAATACCTGCAGAAAATGTTAGTTTATACACAGGTAGTCTTGTAATTGACAGGGCATACGAACGTTTTAAAGAGCTTTTCCAGGGCATAAAACCACTTAAAAATGTAGCATTTAAGGATTTTTGGCTTAAACAAACTGTAAAAGTACATACAGATTATAGTCAGAACTATAACAGTAATCCAAAGCCAAAACATTTTTCTTGTTTAAATGGTGCTGAAAGACCCCATAGAATTTACACATTGGAATATCTTACCGAACACAACCTGCTTACTAGTGGTGTATGTACTTTTGTTTGGAAAGGCATAAGTGTAGATGGACAACAAACAGTAAGAGGTATAAATTCTCATGGTCCTCAACCAGAAGAATTTTATAAAGTATTTGATGATACTTATTACGATTTTATTACTGAAACTAATACAGGAATAAATTATCCACACACATGGTGGCAAGATATATTTTTTACAGAAAAAACATGGCGAAGTATATACTATAAAAGACCATTTATATTACAAGGCAATTATAAATCTTTAAATTATTTAAAGCAGTTAGGATTTAAAACATTTGACGGTATTTTATTTGACGAGTCTTATGATAATGAACCAGACCATAAAGCCAGGATTTTTAAAACACTAGATGAAAATAAAAGAGTAGTACAACAAATTCCACTGTCAGATTTACATGAAATTATGATGTCACAAGAAATGGCTGATATATTGCAACATAATTACGAAATGATAAATAACATGGCAAAACAGGACATAATCACAGTTTCCACACTGAAAAACACAGAATAGGCTCATTTGAGCCCATATCAGCATATAAACACAATATAACACTAAGTATATTACAGGCACATCTGGAAATTAACTTTCTGTGTGCGAAAATTAATAGAAATTGGAGACCACAATGTCAGAATCAAGAACACAATTAGAAGAGATTCTAGAACTGTTACTTGCAGAAGAAAACGATAAAGCGGAAGAAATGCTTCATGAGTATGTTGTTGCAAAAGCAAGAGCAGAATATGAAAAAGTTCTAGACGAAGACGTTTCGGAAGAAGTTGCAGAAGAATCAGAAGAAGCAGTTGAAGAATCAGAGGAATCTGAAGAAGAGGCTGTTGAAGAAGCAGAATATTCAGAGGAAGAAGCAGTTGAAGAAGAAATCAGCGATGTAGACCCTGCTGGAGACTTTGCACAAGAAATCCTTCAAGACGAAGAAGAAGTAGAAGGCGACGAAGAAATGGAAGCAGAAATGGATTCAGAAGAAAACGTTGACCTCGAAGACGAAGTTGAAGAAATTAAGGACGAATTAGAAGACCTTAAAGCAGAATTTGAAAAATTACTTGCTGATGAAGAAGATGGCGACGATATGCCTAAAGATGACGACGAAGCAGAAATGGACATGGAAGACGAACTTGATTTAGAGTCTGTTGAATATGACCTAGATGAAGAAGTTACAGATGAAGACGAAGTTGTTGAAGAAGCAACTAAGTTATCTGATAAAGTTGCAAAGCAACCAGTAACTAAAGATTCTCCAAATGACGACAATAAAGATGCACCACTTCCAAGTGGCGGATCAAAAGTTGAAGCATCAGGATCACCTGTTAAATCTAAAGATGGCGGCGAAGGCAACCACGGAGATTCAGCAAAAGATCACACACCTACAGACAACATTAACGTTGACCAAAAATCAGTATAATTACTGATAACTGATAGGATAAAGTAAATGGCTAATAAGTTATACGAATATTTAAGTCCCGAATTATCAAAGGTTCAGATATCTGAATCAAAAGATGGTAAGGATTTATTTATGGCTGGGCTATTCATCCAAGGCGACGTAAAAAATCAAAATGGAAGAGTATATCCCAAAGACGAGATAGCGAAAGCCTGTGCAAGTGTAAAAGAACGCCTTGGAAAAGGCGAGACTGTGATGGGTGAGTTAGATCATCCTGAAGAGTTGCAAATAAATTTAGACCGAGTGAGTCATATCATTACAGATTTGTATTGTGAAGACGCAAACGGTTTAGGCAAACTTAAAATTATAGAAACACCTATGGGTAACATTGCAAGAGCATTGTTAAAGGCGGGAGCAAAACTTGGTGTGAGCAGTAGAGGAAGTGGAAACGTTAATGACAGTGGTCAAGTTTCTGATTTCGATATTGTAACAGTGGACATTGTGGCACAACCGAGTGCCCCAGATGCCTACCCAAAGACTATATATGAGAGTTTATTTAACATGCAGGGCGGAGCACAAATGTTTGACACCGCTTCAGCATTAACACATGATAAAAGTGCAGAAAAACACTTGATGAAAGCAATCACTGGTTTCATCAATGATTTAAAAATATAAGTAGGAGACTACTATGGCAGTGAATTTTACAGAACTACTTGAGAATGCAGAGCTAACGGAAGACGTTAAATCGGCTCTTCAAGAAGCATGGGAAGGTAAAGTTTCTGAAGCAAGAGAAGAGCTTACAGCGGAACTTAGAGAAGAGTTTGCACAGCGATATGATCATGACAAAAGTCAGATTGTAGAAGCAGTTGACAATTTCATATCTGAAAAAGTTGAAGCAGAAATTTCTCAAATTGCAGAAGAAAAACAAGCCCTTGCAAACGACAGGGTAAAATACACGAAAGCAATTGGTGAGCATTCTAAGGTCCTAGATAAATTTGTAACTGAAATGGTTGCAAAGGAAGTCAAAGAACTTAGAGCAGATAGAACCAGAACAAGTGAACATGTAACAAAATTAGATAATTTTGTAACTGAGCAGTTGGCTGGTGAACTATCAGAATTCCACGAAGACAAAAAAGGACTTGTGGAACAGAAAGTCAAAATGGTTAAAGAAGGCAAGAAGCAACTAGCAGAAGCCAAAATTGATTTCATTAAGAAAGCGGCAAACAAGGTCGAAGGCGTTGTTAATTCCGTTATTACTAATGAAGTTAAATCTTTCCGTGATGATATCACTAATGCACGTGAAAACGACTTTGGTCGTAGAATTTTTGAAGCATTTGCGAACGAATATGGTACTAGTTACTTAAACGAAGCAAAAGAGATCAAGAAAATACAAAAACAAATTATCGAAATGGAAACAAAACTTAACGAATCAACGCAAGTAATTGCTGAGAGAGAAGAAGCAACTAAATTAGTTGAGTCTAAGTTAAGGATTGCAGAAGACAAAATGAACCGTAAGGATACATTAAACAGTCTAATGGCACCACTAGGTAAAGAGAAGAAAGAATTGATGTCAGATTTACTTGAAAGTGTAAAAACATCTAAATTGGAAGAGTCCTTTAACAAGTACTTACCTTCAGTTTTAGATGGAGAAGCACCTAGAATGAAGACGACATTGTCAGAATCCGTTGTCAGTGAGCACACTGGCGATAAGGCAGTTGTTATAACAGCAGATGCCGATGACAAAGCGGATGATATAGTAGAAATTGATATGATCCGCAAATTGGCCGGACTTTCAAAATAATTAGGAGTTATTAAAATGGCAAACTTATTTGAAAGCAACTGGTCTGCAACTAAAGACGCTTTATTAGAAGGACTTTCTGGAAACAGAAAATCTTCTCTAGATGTTGTCCTCGAAAATACAAAGAGACATTTGTCCGAGGCCGCAACAGCAGGTGCCACAGGTGCAGGTTCAGTAGCGACATTAAACAAAGTTATGTTACCACTAATAAGAAGGGTTATGCCTTCTGTTATTGCTAACGAACTAGTAGGTGTTCAACCTATGACTGGTCCAGTAGGGCAAATCCACACACTAAGAGTCAGATATTCTGAAACTGGTGGTGGAGCAACAGCAGGCGACGAGGCTTTAAGTCCGTTTAAACTTGCTAGTACTTATGCTGGTTCTCCAGACGCCACAGCGGCGGCAGAGGGACAAGCAGGTAGAAAAATGAGCATTCAGATCTTAAAAGAAACTGTTGAAGCGAAAACCAGAAGGTTATCAGCAAGATGGACTTTTGAGGCGGCTCAAGATGCAGAATCAATGCACGGCGTAGACGTCGAAGCAGAAATTATGCAGGCTTTAGCACAAGAGATCGTAGTTGAAATCGACCAAGAAATTATCGGTTCACTAAGAACTCTAGCAGGTGCTGGAACAACTTTAGACTTTAGTTCACTAAGTGGAACAAGTATTTACGTTGGTGACAGACATGCGGCTTTGGCTATTGAGATCAACAGAGCGGCTAACAGAATCGCGGCTAGAACAAGACGTGGCGCTGGTAACTATATTGTTGTCTCTCCAGAAGCACTTACTATTTTACAAAGTGCATCTACATCAACATTTGCAAGAACAACTGAAGGATCTTTTGAAGCACCTACAAACACTAAGTTTGTTGGTACACTAAACGGATCAATCAAAGTATTTGCTGATAACTATGCGGCTGACGGTACTAAAGTACTTGTTGGTTACAAAGGATCAAGCGAAACTGATGCTCCTGCATTCTATTGTCCTTACATTCCATTAATGAGCACAGGCCCAGTAATGGATCCAAGTTCTTTTGAACCAGTAGTAAGTTTCATGACCAGATATGGTTATAAAGAACTTACAAATACTGCTTCATCTCTTGGTAATGCGGCAGATTACGTTGATGCAGTTACTTTAAGTAACGTTGCATTCCAGTAAGCCTTAAAACTTACCGGTTACGTAGACCAGTTACTAGTTTAAACTAGAAACAATTAAAAGAGGACTTTTTAAGTCCTCTTTTTTTGACTTAAATTTCTTATTGGTAAAAAATGATAAATAGTCTTTATATATTAAAGGGATTACAATAAATGGCAACAAACAATACCTATATAAATGCACAAGACGACTTTATTGTTAAGGGCAACCTCACAGTTGAAGGTAACGTTACTCAGGTTAGTACAACTATTAATGAAAACAGAGTAGCGGCTGAAGAATTTATTATTAACTCTGATGGTGAAAATACCACAGCAAAGATAACTTTTAACAGTAACAATACGTTTGCAAATATAAGTTACCTAACAGGAGGCAACTTAGTTGTTGAGCCTAACTTACAAGGTAATATTATTATTGGTGCAGGTCAAACACTAACAGTGGCCAGTGGTGCCAGCATTTCTGGAAATGTATTTACTGGTAGTTTATCTGGTGTGGCAGATGAAGCCAAAATGTTTACTAATTCGGTTGAAGTAACTTTAGCCGGTGACGCCACAAGTACAGGTGGTCAATTTCAGGGTGCTGGAAATGTAGCAACTTTACAAACAACATTAGCCTCTGTTAATGCAGATGCAGGTAGTTACGGAGATTCCACAACTATTCCAGTATTTACAGTAGATGCAAAAGGTAGAATAACAGCCGCAAGTGAAACAGCAGTAAGTGTCACAGCATCACAAGTATCAGATTTTACAAGTGCGGCAAGAGCCGTAAATTCAGGAAGTTTAGGTGTCAATTATAATTCAACAACAGGTGCTATATCATTAACACAGTTTGGTGGTGCAGGACAATATGGTGATGCAACAACAATACCTCAAATTGTTGTTGATAATGGCGGAAGAATAGGCGCTACAACCAATGTTGCCATACAAATACCTAAATCACAAGTAACAAATTTTGACTCAGAAGTAAGAACATTAATTACACTTACTGATGCAGGTGGTGACGGAAGTTTAACATATAATAACGGTACTGGTACGTTTGTGTTTACAGGTGTAGCACCTAGTGAAACAAGAGCTCACTTTAGTGCTGTAAATGTAAGTGGTGACGGAAGCCTGGCATACAATAACGGAACTGGTGCTTTTTCATACACAGGCCCAAGTGCGGCAGAAACAAGAGCTCACTTTAGCGGTGGTTCAGGTATTGATATTAATTCAGGTGTTATAACTCCAGATAGTACAGTAGTTAGAACAAGTGGTAATCAAACTATTGCTGGAAATAAAACTTTATCTGGTGATACAGTATTTACTGGTGAAGTTGATTTAACAGGTGCAACTATACCTGGCACAGTAACATTTAGTGGTAATATTGTAGCAACAAATATTGATACAGTAACCCAAACAGATTCACTTATTACAGATAATAACATTTATCTTAATAAAGGCGGTTCAGACAGAGACGCAAAAATACATGTACAGCATACTGGTGCAAACGTTTATTTAAAATGGGACGAAGGCACAGACAGATGGCAGTTTAGCAATAACGGGTCAACAGATAATAACTTATTACTTAAAACAGATTTTAGTGCAAGTAGTGGAGTAAATTATAATAGTTCTACTGGAGCCTTCACAGCAGATACCTCAGAAATAAGAGGATTATTTAGTGGTAGTACAGGAATAACATTAAGCAGTGGTGCAATTAGCATTACTAATAGTGGCGTAAGTGCCGCAACATACGGAAGTGCAACAGCAGTTCCACAAGTAGCCATAAATGCCCAAGGACAAATAACAAGTGCATCAGCAGTAAACATTGCAATACCAAGTTCAGCAATTACAGATTTTAATAGTGCTGTAGGCACAAGAGTAGATGCAGAATTAACTGGTGGCGACGGAATAGATTATACTAGTGGTGTAATTGATGTTGACACTACAGTAGTTAGGACATCAGGCAATCAGAGTTTAGCAGGTGATAAAACATTTACAGGTAAACTAGTAGTACCTACAGCCGCAACCACAACAGCAAATGCTCTTTACTCAGATGGTAATGAAGCATACATTTATATAGGTGGTGTTGCAAAACAGATTACTCCAACAGCAAGTGTTGGTACAGTAGAAGATGTTGGCTCAGCAGGCCTTAACATGTATGCAGGTAGCAGAATTGCAAGTAATGTTACCTATCACGGAGTTAAAAGCATTGACGGTGGAACATATACCAATGTGTCAGATGCAGGTAATGTTGTAACAGTTGAAGGCGATATATCAGCAATCAGAGGTGCCTTTAGTGCCGTAGATAATGCAGGTGACGGAACATTCACATATAACAGTTCAACAGGTGCATTTAGTTATTCAGGAATATCAACAGCACAAGTTAGAAATAATTTTAGTGCTAGTGGTAGTACATTAAGTTACGATAGTGGAACTGGTGTATTTACAAGTTCAGCAGATAATTATTCTAATTGGGAACTTGCCACAGATTCAGGAAGTGCTAATGAAATAACTAGTGGCGAAACAGTTACTTTCAGCGGAGGCTCAGGTATAAATGTCACTAACAATGGTAATACAGTTACTATTGCAAGTACTAATACAGCAGATATTACTGCCGTTACAGCCGGAACTGGTTTAACAGGTGGTGGTACTTCTGGTGCAGTAACACTAACAGCAAATGCATCTTACATCAGAACATTGTTTAATGGTGGTGGAGATATTGCATATGATCCAAACACTGGTACAATTAGTTTTACTAATGACGCAGGTGATATTACTGCCGTAACAGCAGGAACAAATTTAACAGGTGGCGGTACAACAGGCGCAGTAACACTTAATTTAGATACTAGCTCAGACATAGACATGAACGGTAATAAAGTGCTGTTTGGTAACATGTACACAAATGAAGCATCATTACCGAGTGCTGGTACATATCACGGAATGTTTGCACATGTACATGGTACTGGAAAAGGATACTTTGCACATGGTGGCAACTGGATTAAATTATTAGATGAAACAAGTTCAGATACAGATGATTTAACNGAAGGTTCAAGCAACCTTTATCACACAACAGCAAGAGTAAGAGCGGCAATTAGTGCCACAGCACCATTAAGTTATAATTCTAGCACAGGTGTAATAAGTTTAACAGAAGTAGGAGATATTACTCAAGTTAATATTACAGCAGGAACAGGATTATCAGGAAGTGTTAATACAACTACTGGTGCCCATACTCAAACTATAGATTTAATGGAAGCAACAAGTTCAGCACTTGGTGGTATAAAAGTTGGATATACAGAAAATAGTCAAAATTATCCTGTAGAATTAAGTAGTGGAAAAGCATTTGTAAATGTACCTTGGGTAGATACAAATACTAATACTACTTATAGTGCAGGTACAGGATTAAGTTTAAATAGTACAACATTTAATGTTGGTAACGTAACTGTAGACGAATTAGCACCAGCATTTATTATCAAAAGTACAGAGTCATTTGCAGATAATGATACAACAATAATGACTTCAGCGGCAATCCAAGATAAAATTTTAAGTTACGGCTATACAACAGATGTTGGTGACATCACAGGTGTTACAGCCGGTACAGGTTTAAGTGGCGGTGGTTCAAGTGGTAGTGTTACACTTAGTGTAAGTGGATTAACGGTTACTGAATTAGCAGGTAGCTCATTACAAACAAGTGGCGAATCATTTGCAGATAATGATACATCATTAATGACATCAGCGGCAATCCAAGACAAAATTACAAGTTACGGTTATTCAACAACAGTTGGTGATATAACGGCCGTTGTAGCAGGTACAGGTTTAAGTGGTGGTGCTACATCAGGTAGTGCAACATTAAACGTTGATCTAGGTGATACAGGAACATTTACAAGTACAAATACAGCCAGTAAGGCAGTAGTCAGAGACGCATCAGGTAATTTTGCGGCAGGCACAATTACTGCTACAGCAACACAGGCTCAATATGCGGATTTGGCTGAGAACTATGTAGCAGATGCAGATTATGAACCAGGAACAGTTTTAATACTGGGTGGAGATCATGAAGTAACTGTGACAGACGAAGCAGGAAGTTATAAAGCAGTTGGTGTAGTTAGTACAGATCCAGCACACTTAATGAATTCAACGTGTGAAGGCGAACATGTAGTAGCAGTAGCATTACGTGGAAGAGTTCCTTGTAAAGTAATTGGTAATGTAAACAAAGGCGATGTACTTGTTGCTAGTGATACTCCAGGGTATGCAATGGTAGGTTCTATGTCACATACATTAAGTCCTCTACAAATAGTGGGCAGAGCAATAACCAGTAAACTAGATGCCGGCAATGGCGTGGTAGAAATTATAGTTTAATGAAAATAATTAAATCCGATACTCCTCGCGATGTTGTACTACATGAAGATGAGTATCCGGCTAATTTAGAACCCACAGATGTTGTAGAGATATTTGAAACTCCTTTAACAGGTACTTATAATTGGGATTATACAGTACAAGACAATCGCATTAAAAAACTATACGAATTAGGTAAAAAACTTAACTGGAATGTAGAAGTGGATGTTGATTGGACTCCAGAATACAAAGGCATGAATCCTGAAGAGTTTGAATTTGAAAATACACAATGGGATAATCATCCTGTATATAGTAAAATGGATAAAGAAACTAAGTTAGAGTTTCTTACTGATTTAAATAGTTGGGCACTTAGCCAATTTTTACATGGCGAACAAGGTGCTTTATTAGTAGCAAGTCAGTTGGCCAGTTGTGCACCAACATTTAATGCTAAACTATATGCGGCTTCACAAACATTTGATGAAGCAAGACATGTAGAAGCCTTTAACAAATACCTACAAACTAGAATTAAACGTACATGGCCTATAGGTACAGCACTAAAAGGACTATTAGACAAAATACTCACAGACCCACGTTGGGATTTAAAGTTTATTGGCATGCAAATTGTTATAGAAGGATTGGCACTTGCGGCCTTTAATGCCGCCAAAACAGGTACAAGTGATCCTGTATTATTTGAAATGTTAGATTATATTATCAGAGACGAAGCAAGACATGT
>JGI24004J15324_10000776_pt1 | contig 12845 bp, 12 predicted proteins | sample LinPmetageLP32_FD_15324 | JGI IMG/M metagenome (IMG submission 15324)
AAGGCAGAGAACAAAGAGAATCAAAAGAAGTGTTTGAAGCATCAAACAGATTGTTCAGTAAACTAGCAGGGAAGTAGTCCTGTGAGATTTTTCGAATTTAACAAAAGCGACACTGACCTTGAGTCAGCACTTATCAACATCCTGTTGAACATGAAGGGCGACGCAGACGAGAAGGATCAACCAAGTGATGTNAGCATGGACGCAGTTAAACAGATAATGAGCAACACAGGATATCCTGCGTTCAACTATGATGTGTTTAAGAGGATCTATGACGCTGACGGGGATCTAAAGAATGTTGTTGCAGACTTTGACAACGAAAAAATTGTTGTCAAAACAGACCAAGAAGCAGAGAAAGAGCCTTCAATGGATTACGACGACCAAGGTAGCACAGACAAAGTCAAGCAGATGGCCAAGTCTGCTATGAACAGACGAAAATAGTCCATAATTACATACATGTATTATAAGAGTAAGGTTTACCAGTTGAATTCGCTACGGCTAGGCCTAATACATGAAGACAACATTTATGGTAAGCCTACTATCTTTTTGGCTATGGGGTCTCAATCACCAGACGTTCAACTACACATAGATTACTACAAAGACCTATACGCAAAGAAAGAACAGAACATCATAGTTATACCTTTCAACAACAACGGCACAGAGCCAGGTGACGATTATGAAATAGTTGCACACTACGAGAATGTGTTGGGTATCAAATTCTATGTCACAGAGAAAATAGATGCATCTCATCAGTTCTTCGAAGACTTTGGAGTCCCAACGAGTGAATTCACAGAATATCATTTCAATGCCAAAACCAGGTTCGTGAGGAAAGTGTGATGAGCAAGGTGTTCTGCGACAAGCCCTTCAACCACAATTACATACACCCCAATGGCAAGATGCGATTGTGTTGTACGACCATACAGGACCTGCCCACTGACAACAACTACAACCTGTTCGACGCAAACAAGCACAGCATAAACGATTATTGGAACAGCAACAGGATGAAAGAGATCCGTAGGAAGATGATCGCAGGAGAGAAGATCAGAGACTGTGAAAGGTGTTACCAACAAGAGCAACAAGGTGCGGAGAGTTTGAGATCAACGCAGGGCATGGACAAATATATAATGGACACACTGCCAGATGGAACCTTCCAGAAGAGTGCTGATTCAATGCAGATACAACTAGGCAACATATGCAATCTTAAGTGTAAGATGTGTAGTCAGATGTACAGTCACATGCACGGAATGGAAACCAGAGACATCGGAGAACAAGACCCGGAATGGTTGCATTGGGTAAAAGAACAAGGGGCCAATGTAAACAATTGGACAAACGAGCTGGGTATCAAACAGGAGTGGTACAAAAATAAGGAACTGAAAACACAGATTTTCAAACATATTAGTGAGAACATAAAGCAACTTTGTGTGATTGGTGGTGAACCCACACTTATTCCAGAGTTCTATGAGTTATTTGAATACTGCGATCAGCATGATACGTTGAGCGGGAAGGAGGTGACTATAGTTACAAACTTGACCAACACCAACCCCAGGCTCACAAAATGGTTACCAAAATTAAAGGGTTGGACCATATGGGCCAGCGTTGACGGAGTTGGAGAGAGGACAGAGTACATCAGATACCCAAGCCGATGGAACAAGATACTTGAAAGTCTTGAGTTCTACAGAGGCATCCTTGGTACAAATGGGCAAATAGTTTTAAGTCCTGCGGTCCAACTGCTTAATATTGATCAGTTAGATGATATCATCAAGTGGTGGATTGATTGGTGCGGAGGAGAGTTGAACGAAAGATACGGGTTCACGTGGTTGGCAATTGTTTGGTATCCTTTGATATGTAATCCTAGCATGGCACCACGTGAGTGGAGATTGAATGTGGCTGACAAGTTATCTAAATACAAATTTGATGACAAATACCAAAATATTATAAAGGAACTGAGAAGAGATCAGCACACACCAGAGAAGTACAAGGAGTTGCAGAAAGCGTTTGTCAAATACAACGACAAACAAGATCAGTTCAGGAACGTGGCAAAGACGTGGAGAGAACTATTACCTAGCCTGGCAAGTGCATTGACAAACAATAAAGAGTAGTATAGAATATAGAATATGAAGATTTTACTAACAGGATCATCTGGGTTTCTTGGAACAGCCTTGACACAACGTCTAGAAGGTCCCTACAATTTGCATCACCTAACCAATGATTTGAAGGATCACAAAAAAGTAGAGCAAGAAGTATTAGCAGTAAATCCTGACCTAATCATCCATTTGGCCGCACGTACAGAGGTACAAGAAAGTTTTGTTGAACAAGTAGAATTTAGTCAAATTAACTACGTGGGCACGGTCAATCTGATAGAATCTGCAATGAAGTTGCCTCACTTGAAAAACTTTCTATTTTCTAGCACCATGGAAACATACGGTTGGCAACCCATTAGTGACGAAGTCAGGGATCACAGTGTTCCAGAGACATTCATATCCTTTAACGAAAATACCCCTACCAATCCTAACTGTCCTTATGCGGTTGCAAAAGTTGGATGTGAAAACTATCTCAAGTATGTACACAGATCGTTTAATTTTCCTTTCGTTGCAATAAGACAGACAAACACATATGGACGTGAGAGCAACGATTACTTTGTCACAGAACAGATAATCACACAGATGTTGAAAAACAAAGACGAAATATTTCTGGGCTATGGCGAACCGTACAGGAATTTTATGTATGTGTCTGATATGATAGACATGTGGTGTGCGGTGATAGAACAACACGAGAAATGCACAGGAAAGATTTTCACAGTCGGTCCAGACAAAGCCATTAAAATAAAAGATTATGCAAAGATGATAGGTGATAAACTTGGATGGCAGGGCAAAATACACTGGGATAGTAAACCTCCTCGTCCAGGAGAAATATACTGGTTATGCTCAGATAATAAACTGATCACCTCACTAACGGGCTGGCAACCCAAAGTAACTCTGTCGGAAGGACTGGATAAGACTATCGAGACATGGAAGAAAAAAGTATAACAATACCTATAGGTTACAAAGTACAGGACACTTATTTTACGTTCCCACAACAGACCATGTCGGACATTGTTGACGCATTACACAATTCCAACAAAGTCGTATTACAACTCACAGAAGGTGTCGCACTAGAAGAATTAAACTACAAAGAAAAAAAATTCTTACAAATATTAAAAGAACTTTGTGAGAATAACAACTGGCCATTGAATAAGATACACATTTCATTGCCAAATCTAATACAAGATAAATCAGTATGGCCATCTATTGAGTATGGAGGTGGTTCCATTCTAATGGACAACGACATTACCCAAAACATATTTCTAGGATTACAAGCAGAACACATAAAGATAGAGAAGGATATACAAAAAACTTTCGGCATCTTTATTCATAGGAGCCAATGGGATAGACTATTATTGAGTAGCCACCTATACAAAAAGCACAAAGAGATCACAATGCAAACATTCAGGAAGAATCTAGGAGATCCTTCACACATGATAGAGATAGGACTAGATCAATTATTTTGGCTTCTGAGTTGTGCCAATAAATTAGGCACAAAAATGATACAACAGTTATGCGATTTTATTAGTAGCCTGCCGCACAACAACGGAATAGAATGGCAGTACACTGATCAACAAGCAACAGTAGACCAAAAAATAATTGGCTGGTATAATAATATCTTTTTAGATATCGTGTGTGAAAAAATGGTAACGGGACAGACATTCTTCCCTACAGAGAAAACAGCAAGGCCGTTGGCCACCAAGACGCCATTCCTGATCATGGCCTCACCAAACTACATCAAGAATCTACGTAGGTTAGGCTTCAAATCTTTTTCACAGTTCTGGAACGAAAATTATGATTATCAACAAGGTGTACAGAGGATAGAATCAATACAAAATATCATCGACGAACTTGCGAGACTGCCAATATACGAATTACAAGCCATGCATCGAGAAATGTTGCCCATCTTGGAACACAATTATAAAACGTATCACAGTCTCACTGCTAAAAATATTTCTTCTACTTTTCTATAAAAAGATGTTTTCCATCTTGTGTTTCTGCTCTTTGCTGAACTCGTAGAATCTTTGCTTATTGTAGACTAAGTCAGGCAACATATCTTGATACATCGATAACTTCTCTTCTTTTGATTTGTCTGCTAAGAACTTTAACACCTTTATAAGGTCGTTAAGCACATCTATAGAATGTTTTAAATCAACATGAGACCAATATCTATTGAATGTCTTGAAGCCATTTTTTTTCAACCAACCATACGTCTTAGGATTACCATTAATGATGTACGGTCTAAGACCTATCATGGGTTTCCATATAGGCTCGTTCACGAACACAGGTTGCCAATGATTGAACACACAATCTGAACTGATGTAGAGAAAACATTTATTCCATACATCGAGCCTACCGATGGTCACTAGGTCATTGGGTATTCCGCCGTAGTGCTTGGGATTGTTTTGCCCGTCATTCTTGTAAGGCTCATGTGATTCGTTCAGCGTGATCGGTTCCCACGTTCTACCCTCACTCCAATCGAGGTCTCCTTCGGACATGGCCCCCAATGTCATTATACCATTTTCAACTAGGTTATGTTCAATTGCTAGTTTGGCAAAATCAACTCTCCATGGCCGAGGTTTACGTTGGTAACACAGGAAATCCTTGTCACAGTCTTGAAGCATCACATCCTCATCTTTGTATTTTGGCATCAGTTTATCGCCTACTATGGCATGGAAGTTCCATTCGTACTTGCTGTCATCGAACATGCCGATCCTATAGGTATTCTTTATCCCGAATCTCACACAGATCTCACTTAAATCTTTTTCCATAAGGTACAACGGATCTATTGTTGCCAACAGGAATAGATTATCAAATCTTGCATTGTCATTGAACAGTTGTTCGATTTTTTGCCATTCACCGTTGTCGAACTGTGGTCCAAACCAAGTGGTGTTTATCAATAGGTTATGTTCATCTGGAAACTTGTCCTCAATCTGTTGTGCGGTCTTGTTAAAAATCTCAATCTCCTCCGGACCGTACTGCCAACTTCGAGGGAATGTGGTGCCCACCTTTATCAACATTATATCATAGTCCTTATGCCCTCGGCAAAACTTATCTTAGGTTCCAGACCTAGGCTCTTCAACAGGGTGATGTCTGCATACCTGTAGACTGCGCCTTCTGGTTGATCTGATTTTGTTCTCAGATCCAGCGAGTACTCACCGTGTATTTCTTTGTAGATTATCTGTGCAACTTCTTTGAATGTCAAAGGTATCCCTGTTCCTATGTTCAGTACAATAGGTTCTTCTCTTTGTACAAGATATTCGAACACACGCAAGGCATCATTGATGTGTACCCAATCACGTACCTGTGTACCACTACCCCAAACACTACACTCTTCTCTTTTAGCTCTTTCAATTATTGCTGGCAACGGATAGTCCATGCTCTGTCCCGGACCGTATATGGTGAATGGTCTCATAATGTGGCTTTTAACATTCGCAAACTTTAACATGCACTCTGCGGCCAGTTTGCTCATCCCGTACATGTCAAACGTTTCGCCACCCGCCATGTNCTCACTTATTGGAGTACCGTGCTGTGTTTGTAAGTGCTTTGGATATGCGGCGCAACTGCTGGGNTATATTATTTTACCCACGTGTGACTCTGCCCATCTAATTACTTGTCTATCNAATTCTATATTTTTTGTAATACGATAAAGGTTACTGTCTATGCCTTTACGTCCGCCAACGAATGCCGCGAAGTGAAACAAGACATCAAAGTCCTCATCTGGTAATCCATACTCGAATATGTCCTTGTCTATGTCTATGCCAGTTACCGTGTGTCCCTGTTCCTGCATGTATCGATAGGTGTGTTTTCCTAGGAAACCTGCACTGCCGGTTACGAGTATTTTAACTTTGTTCAGCATCTACTTTGTACTTATAAACTCCAACATTGGCTCTATCATTTGTTCGATCATCAACTGTTCAACCAACTCGGTGTTCCAAAAACGATTGAAGTTATCTACAATTTTATTTTCAACATCCTTGTGTTGGTATTTCGCTACCTGTTCACAGACGATTGCAATTTTCTTGTCAAGATCTTGCTCTATGTCAAATGACTGGTCAAATAGTTCTGGGAAAGTATGAAAACCCCAAGACTCTATTGTCTTGTATATTCCTTTGTCACGGCTGTAAAGTAGGAAAGGATGTCCGTACATGATTGGCTTCATTGTTTTTTCTGTGATGAAGCATTCATCAGGACCGTCTTGTATTTCGTTCATTGCTTCAAGTACGACTGTGAAATTGGTATCGTTGTACCACTCTGGCCTGTATGCCCTCTGGGGGAATGGTGGTATGTCGCAATCATAGTTTCCAAAAGGTCCTTCCAGTGCAATGCCGTATGCCAGGAAACTGTGTAATGAATTTTTCAATAAGCCTTTTCGTTTCAATACATCATATAATCGCACTCTTGCATCTTTGGCATCACCTATCTGCATTAGGAATGTTTTTGTTTTGTTGTATTTGAATGGCATGTCTTTTATTAAAGACTTCTTGTCCTGCTGGCTGAAGTGTTCTTCGAACCAGAACCATTTAGGAACAGCCACAACCTTACTGTTGCTGTGATGTCCAGCGGCGATCATGCCCATAGTGTTAGCACCAAAGTCTGTGGAGCAAAAGAATTCCACTTCCCAAACTCCGTCTGCTATGAACTTACATGTATCTTCGTACGCTTTTAATTTGTCCCGCGACTCATCAGTTCTATACATGAATGTTGTATCACTGTCATATTCTACTGTATCTTGGTAATTGGAAACATCAAAGTATCTTTTGAACAACGGAAGATGGTGTCCTGACTGTCCATTAAGGAATGTTTCATCAACACAAACTAGTTTAGGTTTCATAATATTTTTTGTAAAATATAGTCGGCCCACTTTCTATGACCTTTGTGAGTCGGATGAAATCCATCGCGATCAGGGTCTTGAATACCCGCAATTACGGCTGTTTGTTTTTCCGCTTGGTCCATTTTTTCTGTCATCCATTTTTGGAATTCAAACTTCTGTTCGTTAGTCAGATAATTTTCTATGTACGGTAGACCCTTGAGGCTTTCTATATCCACATATATTCCATTCAGTGCAGTGTCTGTGAGAAGCCTGTACCACGGCAAGGGAATAATTTGTTCTTCTCGTAGTGAATCAAAACCACAATGGTCAACATTATTGGTTCCAACTAACAGTCGGATTTTTTTTTCAGAGTTAGTTAGGTGTGTGATCTGATCTATTATCTTTCTATTGAGACCAATCATGAAATTTTCATAATGTTGTGCCTCGGTCATCACATTGTTCTGGAAATATCCCTTGTAATCTTCCAGGCCATCCTGCCATGTGTGGAACCATCTTGCAGTTCCAGTAAGCACAACCATTACAATGACGTTCTTGAAATCCAAAAACGGTACCATACCTCGCAATTCAAATACCTTGTTGGCCATCCATTGATTACCCTGGGCATAAAAACCTAGGTTCAACCAATTCCAGTTTTTCTCTTTTGAAATTAAATTACCATATATATGGTCCGTTCTAAATTTATCCTCTTGTTCTGTGATATCGATGGCATTGTTGTTATTATAATTAATTCCATATCCCCAAGTCCAACTGTCGCCTATTGTGACCAACAGTGTGTCACTGTCTCTATCTACGTAATTGTATGGCCAAAGATGTTTGTCATGATGGACATGCAATGGACCCACAGGTGAGAAGAAGTTCTTGAAATTGTCCTGATCTAATATAATTTTTTTATTCATTTACTTTTCCAATATATACGTGTATAATTATACTATGAAAATACCCAAAGATGTCCTTGTGGATAAAGGCATCTCATACAATCAGAAATATCCATATGGTGAGATGAGCAGGGTCACCAAGAACCACAAGAGACACTACGAGACCCCAGATGGCAGGCAGGTGCCAAGTGTTACTACGGTGTTGAGTGCCACCAAGGACATGACACACCTACACGCATGGCGCAAGAGGATCGGTGTGGAGAAGGCACAACAGATAACGACAGAGAGTGCCAACATAGGTACAGTGATGCACCGGAGCCTCGAGAAGCACGTCAAGGGCGAAGACAGGACACCTGGATCTAACCTCATACAGCAGAAAGCACACAAGATGGCCAATGTGATCATAGAAAATGGACTTAACGATGTTTCGGAAGTATGGGGATCAGAGGTTTCATTGTACTACCCAGAACTGTACGCTGGCACCACGGACCTGGTTGGTGTGTACAAAGGTGCGCCAGCCATAATGGATTTCAAACAGGCACGTAGACTCAAGAAAAAGGAATGGGTAGAGGACTACTATCTCCAACTGGTTGCTTATTCAGAAGCACACAACAAGATGTATGACACGCAGATCAAGACCGGTCGTATCTTTATATGCACACAGAACAACGAATATCAGACATTCGACATAGACAACTACGATCATTGGGTTGGACAGTGGTACAGTAAGTTGGAAGAATATTACAAGAAGATACTTTAATAAATAACTGTATATGCCGATAGTTCAGATATCTCGAATACAGCACAGACGTGGAAAAAATACAGATCTTCCGCAATTAGCCGCCGGAGAAATAGGTTGGGTAGTTGACGAACAAAGATTGTACATAGGAAACGGAACTGTGGCGGATGGTGCACCAGCAGTGGGAAACACTGAAATCGTAACAGCAGGCAGTTCAGCATTTACATCAGCACTGAGCCATACCTACAAAGGTTACCTAGGCGACAGCACACCTGTAGGAACAGCACAGCAAAGAAGTATAGGCGATAGATTAGACGACTATGTATCTGTGAAAGACTTTGGTGCAAAAGGTGATGACAGTACAGCAGACATAACGGCAATACAAAATGCCATAGACGAAATTTACAAAGACACAGACAAGGATGACACAAGATCAAGGAGAATACTTTTCTTCCCTGCAGGAACTTACAGGATCAATGCCGCACTTAAGATACCGCCATATGCGGCCTTGGTAGGTGAAGGGCCAGACAAGACAATAATTAGAAATTCAGGCAACAATGCTGTGATGGTTACTATGGACGACGAAGGTAACGTTGGAGCAAACATAGGTAACTCTAGTGCTACCACACCAACACAAATACAGATTTCAAGCATGACACTTAGGAACACAGTGGCATACGGTGGAATGTCTTTGGACAGAGTGACTCACGCATACTTCAATAATGTCAAGTTCCAAGGATCATATGCTTCAGGAGGTTCAGACGCATCTACTTCTAAAGGGATCACTGTAACCAATTCGACAGCGGTTTTATCTACCACTAATGTCATATTCAATCAATGCCAGTTTACAAAATTTGCTAGATTAGTTGACATAAGTTTCAATGCAACCAATATCAAATTTCATAACTGTGATTTCGCAACTGCATATTATGGTGCATTGATTGGCGCAGAGATGGACGGAAGCACCGCAGGTTTGACAGACGGCCCACGAGACATGCAATTCACGAGTTCAAGTTGGGGTGACATAGGACAGCAGGCTATCTTAGTTGCACCAGCAACAGGGACAACAGATGGTGCTGGACCGAGACACATAGTTTCACATGCCAACTACTATGCGAAGACTGTAGCAAACAATTTTGAAGGTACAGGCACATTCAGTGAAGTTCCAATTATACAGTTTGACAATGATGAATGCTCATCTGTACAAGACTTCTTTGAAAGAACAGACCTTAGAAGATCAGATGGCAGTTCAAACTTGAACGCCGCTCCGGAGGTACAAGGAATAGGTGTCACAGCAAAATTAATTAAATCACAAACTTTACCTGACAACACATCGTCGGCCACTACGATAAATGAATATCCAGCATTGAACAGTAAAGGAATAACAATTAAGTATAAAATTACTAGAGGGACTCTTGATAGAACAGGTGAGTTCATCATCAGTGCATCGACCACTGCCGTGAGTTTCGATGACACATTCACTGAAAGCGGTGCTGATGTTGGTGTTACACTTTCAGCGGTGCTTGACAACAAAGATTCCACAGCAGGAAACGAAACTGTTGCCTTTAAGTTCACAACTACCAGCTCAGGTACAGCGGCAACACTCGATTACCAGACAACAATCCTAGCCTAAAATCAATTATCTTGTAGACAAAAAACTTTTTTTGTCGTAATATTAGTACATTATAAAATAACATAACGACGTTGTAATTTTATTCGTATGAAGGGTAAGCAAAAAAGTTAAAAAAAGTTAAACACATGGATTTAGATAAATATGGATACAACAAAAACAAAAATCAAAAACAAAAATTACAAATACTTAATGCCAAACACCAACTCTAGTACGATCAAAGTTCAAAAAAGAGATGGTAGGTTAGAGATCCTTGATATCAATAAAATCCATTTCGTCGTTGAAGAGGCCTGTGAAGGTCTTACCGGAGTAAGTTCATCTCAAATAGAAATGAATGCCAACATTCAGTTTTACGATGGCATGACTACTAAGGATATACAAAATGTTCTAGTGCGTTCAGCAAATGATTTAATAAGTTTAGAAGCACCCAACTATCAATACGCCGCGGCCAGACTGCTTTCTTATGATGTAAGGAAAGAAGCACACGGACAGTACGAATATATTCCATTATTGAAATTAATTCTAAGGAACATTAGGTCAGGCGTGTACGACAAAGGCATCCTTGACAAGTACACAAAGACAGACATAAAGAAATTCAACACATGGATACGTAGAGACAGAGATCTTAAATTCACATACGCAGGTTTAAGACAGATATGTGACAAGTATCTTGTGCAGGACAGAAGCACAGGACAACTGTATGAGACTCCGCAGGACATGTACATGATGATCGCGGCAACACTGTTCGCAGAATATCCAGCAAAGACAAGAATGGGTTATGTTAAAAAATATTATGATGCGATATCACAACACAAGATAAACATTCCAACGCCGGTGATGGCAGGTGTGAGAACTCCTATCAGACAATTTGCTTCTTGCGTTTTAGTTGACAGTGATGACACTCTTCCAAGTATCTTTTCAAGTGACATGGCAATTGGTTTATACGTTGCCAGAAGAGCAGGCATAGGAATTAATGCAGGACGTATCAGAGGTATTAATTCTAAGATCAGAGGAGGAGAAGTCCAGCACACAGGAGTTATCCCATTCCTTAAAAAATTCGAATCAACTGTGAGATGTTGTACACAGAATGGTGTGCGTGGTGGCAATGCAACAGTACACTTTCCTATATGGCACCCAGAGATTGAAGACATCCTTGTGCTTAAAAACAACAAAGGTACAGAAGACAACAGAGTTAGAAGAATGGATTACTCGATACAAATATCAAAACTGTTCTACGAGAGATTCATGAACGAAGAAGACATCACTCTTATCTCTCCACACCAGGCACCTGGACTCTACGATGCATTTGGTACTGAGGATTTCGATGACTTGTACTTGAAGTATGAGGCGGATAAAACCATTCCTAAAAAAACAGTGCCAGCACAGGACTTATTCTTTGACTTGTTGAAAGAGAGAGCGGAAACAGGTCGTATATACATCATGAACCTGGATCACTGTAACTCGCATAGCAGTTTCAAAGACAAGGTATCTATGAGTAATCTATGTCAAGAGATCACACTACCAACAACACCCATACAAGACATACACGACGAGCAGGGAGAGATCGCACTTTGTATACTTTCAGCAGTGAACGTAGGTGGCATAAATGATTTGAGTGAACTAGAAAGTATTTGTGACCTAAGTGTTAGAGCACTAGAACAGATCATAGACTACCAAGACTATCCAGTGAAAGCGGCCGAAGTAAGCACGAAGAGGAGAAGAAGTTTAGGAATCGGATATATTGGACTAGCACACTATCTAGCAAAGAATGGGGTGAAATATTCAGACCCGAAGGCGTGGGAGTTAGTAGACAGACTTACAGAAGCATTCCAATACAACCTATTGAGAGCAAGTTGTAACATAGCAATGGAGAAAGGCAAGTGTGAGGGATTTGAAAGAACAAAATACGCAGACGGTCTACTACCCATTGATCACTACAAGAAAGAAGTAGACGAGATCGTGCCACACAAACAAAGAATGGCGTGGGAGAGTCTGAGAAAAGACATAGCCAAGTATGGACTAAGACACAGCACATTATCAGCACAAATGCCAAGTGAGAGTAGTTCCGTAGTTTCAAACGAGACAAACGGTATTGAGCCACCGAGAGCATTAATGGCGATCAAGAAAAGCAAGAAAGGTCCACTGAAACAGATAGCACCAGGGTTCCCAAAACTTAAGAACGATTACACACTGCTATGGGACATGCCCGATAACACAGGTTACATTAATGTGGTAGCAATGATGCAGAAGTATTTTGACCAGGCCATATCAGGCAACTGGAGTTACAATCCATTACATCATGAGAACAACGAAGTACCTCTGTCAGAAATGGCACAGGACATGCTTACAGCATACAAGTATGGTTGGAAGACAAGTTACTATCAGAACACATACGATTTCAAAGGGGAGGAAGAAGACGTACAACCAGCGGGTATTGCCACACAACTTGAAGACGACGGAGAGGATGTAATCCTCGAACCTGAAAATCCGGTTGAACAGATAAGTACAACCGCAGACGACGGTGAGTGCGACGCTTGTACAATCTAACATTGAAGAATTATTATGACAAAAACAGTTTTTAACCAGGGGAAAGTTGACTTCACTAAACAGCCTATGTTCTTTGGCGAGGACGGTGGCGTACAGAGATACGACAACTTCAAGCACCCACAGTTCGACAAGTTGAACCAGA
>JGI24004J15324_10000777_pt1 | contig 12840 bp, 15 predicted proteins | sample LinPmetageLP32_FD_15324 | JGI IMG/M metagenome (IMG submission 15324)
TGGTTGGGAATGAGTTTAAGAACCCATTTGAACATATGTTTCTCCTTAGTAATTACTAAAGTATATTCTACCCTTGATCCGTGGTGTTTTCAACCTCTAGGTTGGTCATTTCATCATATAAACGACCTGTATATTGATATTCTCCAACATGGCTTATATAACTCATGATATAACAATACAGTTTTCCACCAATATCAGACCATAATTTACAAAATGCAAAGTCTTCTCCAAAGTATCGTTTAGTCTCCGGATCATAATATGTATCAAAAAAATTATACAAATGTGGGCGATCCATATACTTACCATCAATTGTCGTTTTTTGTTTTATCTCTTTATTGGGATAACTTTTAATGAGTTTATCAAACACATCACGTCTAATTAACATACATCCTGTTGGACAATGTGTTGCTTCTATAAGACCTTTGTTAATTTTAATATCTTGATTATTATCTTTTATTAATAAAGGATACTGTAAAATGTGATGTTCGCATTGATCTGCGTTTTTTACAAAACCCCCTTGTATCTTGGTCATTAAAGTATCCCATTGAGCTGTTTTCATAGGATAGGGTATAGAAACTATTTCTTTATCAAATTCTAATAATCTAAATATACTTTCTGATTTAAAAGCAATATCAGAATCCACAAATAACATGTGTGTAAAATCAGAGTTTAAAAAATAACTAACACATAAATTTCTACCTTGTGTAACTAAACTAGATTTCATCATTTGAAACATAACTTTTATATTACGTTTCATACATTCTTTTTGTAACTCCAACATTGTTTGTGTGTAGTGCATAGACACATCGCTGTGAACAGGTGTTGCCACAAACAAACTAATAGGTCTTTCTTCTTTTAACCAAATAGGTTTATTGTTTTGCATTTAAAACTCCCTGCAAAAAATTAGTCCATTCGTGTTTCTTTTTTTTCCAAGAATAAAAACGTTGTACATATTTTTGTTGTTCTGTTAAATGTTCATTGATCGTTGGTTCGTGAAGCGTGTCTCGGCATATTTTAATCCCTTCAGCAAATTGATAAGCCAAGTTTTTTAAATTAGTTTCATAGTTAACATATACAGGGAACTCGGCTCCTGTTTCATATAGCGCACCATAATTAGTTACAATACAATACAAACCTGCTGCCATACATTCAAGTAATGATATACAAGATGTTTCTTCCCAAATACTTGGATAAGCAAACATATCGTAATAGGGAAGTTTTTGTAAAATAAAATCGTTTGATCTGTAACCTAAATAATTTACGTTAGGTAACTGACGGGCTTGATCGTATAAATCCTCATAGTCTCCATCATTTTTTTTTTGAAAGTCTTTACCATAAATTTCACAACTACTATATACATCAAGTTCTATATTTTCTTTCTCAAGTAATTGCATAGTAGCTAATAGAACATTTAAACCTCTCCACGGCGTAGGGTGAAATATTAATCTTAAAGTACTATCTTTTTGATAGGGTATTCTTTTAGGAAACTCTGTAACACCATTTTTTATAACATGACAACGTTCTGTTGGGACGTCATACAAGTATCTAAACTTTTCATAATTCCAACTAGAGTTAAAAACATACCAATCGTATTTGTAATGATTGTTTTTATCTTTAAACCAAGGCTCTATGTTGGGTTGGTTAGGTGCATTTTTTTGCCACAAAATATTTATTTTATTTTTAGATAGCGGTATTTTACCAGGAACAGAAGTGCAAATAGAAAATTCTTTAAGAAGACTTTTATCAACAAAACGTGTTAAAAAGTTTTGTTGTAATTCAGTCCCTCCTAAAGGTTTCAATTTGTATCTCCCTCCATTGGTAACTCAGGGACAATAATATTAACGTCCCTTTGAATGTCGTTTTCAGTTGTGGTTGTGGCGGAATCGTTAACATCTTTTTGTGCTTCTTCTTCGTTAGCATAAAGCACTCCTGTTTTTTTGTTTTTAATTTTTGTCTCTGATTTACAATGTATAATTTCCATAGTTAAACCTAACTAAATTTTAAACAAAAGTAAATAAAATTATCCATTTTCTTGAGAACGATCTAGCAGAGCGTAGGACACAATACCTTGTATTTCTCCCCCGGTGCCTGCGGTAAGTTTTAAAATATCACCTTCTTCTAATACTAAAGTTTGTGAAATAATTTGTCGTGTTGTATTAGCGCTTAAAGAGACACTATCTATTCTAAAGGTAGCACTGGCACTTGTGTCTGTAACTTGTGTTACTAAACTTACTGCACCTGTAGAACCATTGTGCGCTTGTATTTGTTTTACTAAACAACGACCATTTACCGGCGCTGTCAGTACACTTGTTGTGTCTGTGTTTGTTAGTGAAAAACCTTGATTTTTATATTGTATTGTCATTAGCTCATAAAGAAGTTAAAGGCATCTTGTTCATTTTTTAAATCATTTTGATAAGCAAAATTTAATTGGTTTACTAATGTTTCAATACCATAGGTTATTTGTCTTTGGTTTTGTACCACATAATCATCATTGAGGTCAGGTATTAAAATATTTATTTTAGCCATTATCTTCTTCCATCTGCTTGTACATCTGCTCTAAATGCACCAAATCTCCATGACTCATCGGTTGTTGTATTTTCTATTTTTAAGGATGCTAATCTACCTCTTGCTCTTGTGTCAACTTTTTTTGTACTAGAGGTTATTGTAAATGGACCAAGTGGTGAGGAGGCTTCTGTTTCTGAAGGAAAGTTTTTTAAATTTATTGTAATTTGAGCATTACCATCAAGCTTACCAAAATCAGGAATAAATCTTCTCATCTTAACAAAAAACTCTCCCGCACTTCCTTCTATAGGCATTTCAAAATCGCCTGATTCTATAAAAGCATTAATTGCAGTTTTGTTACCTAAAATATCTAGTTGGTTATTACCTGTTTCATGTCTGTATAAAGTGGCTTTTCCAAATTCATTTGTAATACCATTAATAGTCAGTGTTGGTAAACCTGTTGCACTATATTCAGTTGCATAAGGATTATCTAAAACATACTTGTCACTATATGCAGTTCTAGCTAAAGAACTTGTGGTCCATAAAGCTTCTCTATAATTTAAAGTGACACACCTATCTATAGTTGTAGAACCATCTTTGCAATAAAACCAATTTATTTCTGTAAACAAAGTATTATATCCCGCAAAGACTTGTTCACTTTGACCAAAATTAAAACCTAAATCATCACTGGTTTGTGTAGTAAATACAAAGTCCTCAACAGTACATGTAATTTTCTTTACAGAACCACCATCATACACATAAAAACCACCCGCTTTACTCATCCAATACATAATACCATCTACATGCACTAATGAATGTTGTGACATCGCCCCACAATTAGAACCTACTTGCCTTACAGAAAATGTAAACGGCGGACCAACAAATTGCATAATATAAGCAGACGTGTCTGTAACAATGAAAATATAATCTTTACCTCTAGCCGCACAAACAATTTTAGAACCACTATCAAGTTGAAAGGTACCTGCTGTGTTAGTAGATACAGGCACATAATCTGTTCTATCTTCTTGATCAGAAAAGCGAATAAACATTTTATCTTGTGTACTAATATTACCTATTGTAGTTTCTGTACCTAAATGAATTAAGTGACGATCTGTATCAGAGACAATAGTCATGACACTCGCAGTTGGGTTTGTAGTAATTGCAGTTGCCCGCGCTGTAACACCACTGGTTGGGTTCCATTCAAAAGATCCTCCGTTTTTAATTGTTGCAATTAAAATAGATCCATAATTATCAAGTGACCAATTCCCTGGTTCTAAAGATGTTGCTGAACTTAAAGTTGCCGATCCCCAATTTGTAGCACCACCCCAGACACCTGTGCCCCAACCAAATCCTAGCGTTTGAGTGGCTGCACCTACTGGAACATAAGCTTGCACAGAACCTGAACCTGCTGTAGACATACCTGAACCAGATTCATTAGATGTCATTGTAATAGTAAAACTGTTTGCAGATACAGTAATTATTTGAAAAGGGTTATCTGTAAAATTAGATGCCGTAAAACCAGTGCCACTTCCCGGCATCGTTACAGAAGAAAATTCTATAAATTCCCCTGCAGTTAAAGCATGTGAACTTTTATTAACAGTAACTGTCGCAGAACCATTTGTTGAAGAAAACGTTAATCCAGTAATAGCTGTTTCTAATGGACTAATATCATACATTGCAGAACCATAAAATATAAAAAGCCCCTTACTTGTACCAATCGCTATATATTCTGTACCATCCCGATCTGTCCAAATGTGGGTAGCTCGTGCAACACCAGGTAAAGTTGTCGCTACAGCTTGTTGCCACCCTCCTATTTTTTCAGGTTCACCATAACGAAAACGAACAAAGTCTCCATCTGTCCATTGATTTGCTGCTTCACTTTGTGTTATTTGTTTGTTAAAGCCCCCTTTAAAAGGTATACGTATTAAAGGCATGTTACCTCGCAGTCACAGGGTTTGTTCCATCACCAATAAAGGGTGCTTCAGCAAAAGCCATGTAAACATAAGTTTTTCCACTTGCATTTATATTATCTCCATCACTTCCTGCACCTCTTATTTTAAAACCATTACTTAAAAAATCTATTGCCATATTTGCATCATCATCTTCTGCTGCACTTAAATTTGGTTTTAAAACATTATCAGCAGGATTNAATGNATTTCTTTTGTTATCTAAAATACACCAATGATAACCATTATCTACTGTTCGNTTAATCATAATCCAAGATGGAGTAAAATTGGTTTGAATAAAGGGCCCATTGGAATTACCATTTCCAGTGTAGGTATTAAATTTACTAAAATTTTCAACTTCGTTCCAGCAATATGCAACACAACTTGCAGAAGCTGAAAGAGATGAAGCAGTCCTTAAACTAAAAACTGTTGAAGTGGTAGCATTTGGAAAAAAAGCAGTGCCCGGATTAAATCTTTGAGAAGCATCACTTAAATTTAATGCTAAAGAATATTGATTACCTCTTAAATCAAAATCACTTTGATGGTAAACTGACCAATTACTTGTATCATCAACCCTTTTAAACATAAACCATCTAGGTGCTACACTTAACCCATGCCCAACTGTAAAATCTTCTGTTCCACTAGGTGCTGTAAACTGGACTATACTAAACCCAGCAGTTGTATTAGCTTGAACTGTACTTGTGATTGAACCATTACTGTTTGATGCTGTTGTTCCTTTGTTGGCTACCCAGTTCCAATCAACAAATGAGTTACTAGCTGTGTTTGTATAACCAGCATCTTCTGTTGCAAAGCCACCTTTTAAAAATCTTGTAAGACCATCTGAATCTGTAGCTTGTGCACCAGTAGTATTAGAATTAATGTAGTTGTTAATACCTCTACTAGAATCATATAAAACATGATTAAAACTTGCACTGTCTCTATTTTTAATCCAACTAAAACTACTTATACCTTCATCTTTTTCTGGTAAGTTGTCCTGTTGTAAAGCTAAAAAGTCAGTTGGTGGAGTGTATGAAAAACTTTTTTGACCAAAATTATATGTGTGTGTGTTTGTAGACCCTGAGTTTCCTGCACCACTCGCAGGGTGTAAAATAGCATTTGCTAAAGATGTTCCACCATAGGCAACTGCACCAGTACCAGTTGATCCACTGGTAGGTGCTCCGCTATTTCTCCATGTATTATTACCACCTATGTACAACATTTTATTATCAGCATCCAAAGCAAATTGAATAATATCACCATTTGAAAAACCACTACCCCATGAACCACTAACATTAGAACCTAACATCATCATACCACCAGTTGTATTCATTCTGTTCCAAGCTATTCCAGTGTTTATAGGTGCACTAGTTAAAGATGCAGTATTAGGAGCAACTCCTATTCTATCATATCCACCAGATGTATTTAGTGTAAATTCCCAGTACCACTTACCACTTGAAGGAATAGCCATACCTGATAAACCACAAGTATCAGCAGCACCAACTGCCAGTTTTAAATTACCTTCAGAAAGAGTAATACTACCACCAGTTCTACCACCCATAGTCATGTGATTCTGGGTAGGACTATCGGTGGTTACATCAGAAGCGACCAAACCACTTACAGAAAAATCATTAGTATTACCACTCGTATCATCTCCGATCGCAGAGGGCGATGCAAACGTTAATCTTACGCCATTTGTTCCATAGGTTGTGGAAATTGTTTTTGGAATCCAACGACCAGTTGATGTGTCAGTTTGCCCATATATAGATGGATCATCAATTCTGTTATCAACTTGATTAAATTCTGCCATATATCCATCAAAAACTTGACCAGTAGAATGAGATGTCTGTCCTATAATTTGTGTTGTTCCATCACTTAAACCAACAACAGCAGTATTTTGTGCTGGGTTATTATCTGAATTCCAACTCGTTATTCTATTCCCATCAATATAAAGTTTTGATCTATCTGTTGCCGTTCCTTGAGTTGCATCAATTTGCCAAACACAATGATAAAACTTACTTTTATCTTCAAAAGTTCTGTTTGTTACTTTTTGAAATTCTGATGTTCCATTTGTTAATCGTAATACTATTCTATCTGAGGTATCAAATTTAACAAATAATCTTGATGAGGGAGCGGCCGCAAACATAATCATATCTGCACCAAGATTTCCTCTTTTAAACCACCATGAAAAAGTACCTTTTTGTTGACTTGCACCAGTATCTTGAGTCCTTGTCAGTTTTGGATTATCGTCATCATTAAATATAACACTATTTGTAATAGCCGGATCTGCTGTAAATGGAACAAAATTACCAATCCTTTGACCAAGACCATTACCTTCGTAAATCACAGTGTTAAAATATTCTTCGCCTTTTATAATTGTTGGTGTACCCATATTAACTTCCTAAGTTTGTTGTGTTCAATGCTTTAAAACCAGTTGGCACTGTATTGTTAAATCCTGTACCACTTCCAATGGATGTATCTGCACCAAAAAATGCGTGTACAACAGCAGTACCATGTGAAGCTGACGTTTGACTAAAATGCATATTTGCTCTATATCCTTTTAGTTCAAGTCCAGATGATGTTGCATTTGTACCATTTGCAGGGTTACCACTATTATAATAAGTTCCATTTTTACCAACCCATAGTTTAGTACCCTCTCTTGCAAAATTAAGCACATCACCCATTGAAAAACTACTAAAAAAACTTGTTAGATTTGCACCATTACCCTGAAAAGATGAGCTACTACCTGTTCCCGGAATCACATGGAATTCAGGACCTCCTGATAAAGTTTGTTGCACACCTTGATTAGCTTGAATATACGCAGCATTTATATCTTCTCTCATAATACCCAACCTTAATTGTTGATAATATAAAACCTGACTAGAGTCAGAAACGTATTTAAATTCAAAATACCACTTACCTGTTGAAGGCATAGATAAAGTAGAAAATAAATGATTAACATAATTTGTTCCATTCCATGAAACATCTAAATTACCATTACTTGCAGTCCAGTTGGGAGTGGTATGAGTGTCAAGAATATTCATTACTGCATGATTATTCGTAGGTGAGCCTGCCATTTGGTCATGTGATGCAAGTCCACTTGAGGCAAAATCATTACCATTACCAGATTCATCATCACCTAAGTCACTTGCATCTCTGCCATCTATATGCCACCCATTTGTTCCATAACTTCCACTATAGTTTTTAGGTATCCAAATTCCGTTATCATTGGTTTCGCCAAAACTACTTGGGTCTAAAGCTGTACCATCTATGTGATGACACTCTGCCATATATCCATCACAAGGATTACCAGTTCCTCCCCCATACTTACCAAATAAATGAAGGTTTGCAGTATTCCAATTTGTTTCATAATTTAATGATGGCATAGTTCCTTCAGCAAAACTTGTTTCCCTAACTCCATTTACATACAGTCTTACTCTTTCTGTTGAAATAGCTTGGGTTGTATCTACTACAACAACAAAGTGATACCATGCAGAAACATCACGAAACAATCTATTTGTTTCTAATATTTCTAAAAATGTTCCTCCATTAGAATCAAAAATACAAAATTTATCACCAGCACCACCAGACCCTACATCATTATCAATCATAATTGAAAAACGATTATTGCTATCTTGATAACTATTCCATAATTGATGTGCATTACCATTTAAACTGCCAATTAATCCAAATTTCCACCACCAACTTAAAGTAAATGTTCTTCTGTTTCCAGCACCACTAGGTGTCCTAGAGATAAAAGCTGAATCAGCTTTATTAAATCTAATTGACTGGTCTATCGCATATCCTGAAGCAGAACGATTACCTGGAATAATTATAGGCATCTAGAAATCCTCCAGCTTTGGAAACTCCCCTAAAGGTCTAGTCATAACAGGTTTGGATTCTGTACCTGTGTTGCTGTAAGTATATAATATTTCTAAAACTCTAACGTCTTTTGTAGCTTTAATTCTTGTAACCATATCATTTGATTTTGTTCTAACTGCTGTGCGAAAATTTGCAACATTACTAGGTAAACTATAACTAGATACTTCTGAAGCTTTTATCACCATCCAATCTGTATCTTTTAAAAGATTATAAGCTTGATTATTTACTTCATTTACTTTTGCTGTTTTTAATCCGGTAACAGTTGCACCATCAACAGTTTTGTCTTCCATTTCTTTATCAACTGCAGAAGACCACACTCTTTTTACTACTTTATTAGTAGCATCAAATGTATGTGTTTGTGATTTATTAATATAAAAAGTCGGATCTTTGTAATTAGAATTATCGTCTTCAATTGGGTACAATCCAATAGCTGTTTTTTCATCAGCACTCCAGCTAGAGAAAATATTAGCAGGATGTTTAATATCATTATGCTCAAAAGCCTGATTACTACTTAATATTTTTATAACCTGATCTGCTTTAACTAATGCCCACATAATTTCTCCTAACTCAATGTTAATGCAAGGTTTCTTCCAACCTCAACAAATTTTGCACCATTATAATAAAAAACAAAAAAGTCACCTTTTGCAGCAGTTGTCGTTAAGGTTGGAGCTGTGTCTGATGCAAATTCATAATTTGATGCAAAGGATAAAGTTCTTGATCCGGTACCATCTTGAACTATTAAAAGGCTTACAAATTGACCTGTGACACCATTCGTTGCATTATTTAATGTTCTGTTACCTGCTAATGTAACTTTGGCAACTGGCTTCGCTTGTAAATCCCAATCTATATTAGAACCATCTGTTAACGTTTGTTCTGGAATATAAGCTGCATCATTAAATTTAAATCTGCCCGCACCTTTTGCAGTAAAAGCTAATCCAACATTTGTATCACCACCTGATACTGCCAATCCTACGTCATTACCTGTAGCAGCATTAGTTATCTCTAGCTCATTAACTGCACTAGCGGTTTGTTGAAAAATTATCTGTTCATTTCCATTTGCATCGCTAATAAAACCAGCATCAGCAATTTTAGGTTTTGTTAAAGTTACAGCACTTACTGTACCTCCTGCTATTGTTGCAGAATTTGTAATAGCACCCGTAGTTGTTGCACCATTTATTGTTGGAGTGGTTAAGGTTTTATTTGTAAGGGTGTCTGTTGATGAAGTATTAATTATTCCTGTATCAACTACGTTTGTGCCGTCAGCAAATAATACTCTTACAGATTTATCAGCAGCAACAAATGTATAACCACTTCCACTTGCAGTTTTAAACTGAACAGTGTGTGATCCAGATGTACCATTAGAAACAATATAAACCTTTTCAATACTATTAGGAACAGTAACTACTCTATTTCCAGATATTGTTCCTGTAAGTTTGATGACCATGTTTCTAGCATTGGAGGCGGCTCCATCTGACATAGAAAGAGCAGTTGTACCGGCTCCTCCCGCAATAGATATTTCTTCATAACCTCCTACTGCTTGTTCTACTAATTGTAAGTTGGTATTTGTTTTTGTACCCCAAGTTCCTGCATTTTCACCAGTGGCTTGAAGTTCAAGTTTTAAACTTGTTGAATATGTTGATGCCATTATATGTTCCTTTAATTCGTATTATAAATCATTTATGCTGCTCTATCAACCTCTGCCCATGTAACTGTTGTTCCTAAACTTACTTCTTCCCAATTTATTAAGTTTATACTACCTAAAGATGCGGTCATATCAAAACCAGTTATTGATAATTCAACATTAGCAAAGGTGCTGACTGTTCCTAAAGATAGAGCCGAAGATAAGCCACTTGGGGATTCAATACTTGTATTACTAAATATAATACTACCAAAACCAGAAGTTGCACTTAATCCAGTTTGACTAATACTAACATCAGAAAAACTTGTAATTGATCCTAAAGATAGAGCAGAAGATAAACCTGTAATCTCAACAATATTAGTTTGTGTAAAACCACCTAAAGATAAAGCAGTACTAAGACCAGATAGTGCGATAATTTGATCACCCTGCTGACCCCAAAGACCTTCACTCCAGGTTAATTGTCCCCATCCATTGGACATATTTCAACCTATGTAACTCTTAATATAGCCGCACTTGCAGTAAATGCAGGAAACTGAATTGTAAATGTTCCTGACGTTGCAGTTTTATCACCACCAAAATCTAAAACACATACAGCAGGATCTCCAGATGCTGTATCATTATAAATCAAAGCACCCCTTGCAGTTAAAGTAACTCCGGTAAACGATCTGTCAGCAAAATCCACAATCGCTGTGTTTGTTGACAAGGACGTACCACCATTAGTTAAAGCACCCCCTGGAGTAGCATATTGACCAGAATTAGATACTTGGTTGTCCGTGGTAAAACTTGTTGTAGATTTACCTAAAGTAGCACTACTAGTATACAAAGATAATTTAAAACTATTACCTCCTGATTGTTTGAAATTATGAATTCCCTCAAATAGTTCTTTTTTAAAAGAATTGCATATTATACTCGTTGTTATTGCCATAATATCTCCTTAGTTTAGGGAGAAGCCGATTGCAAAGGAAGTCGTAAAACCCCGTCCTCATATTGTCCTCGTCTTCTATTTCCCATTTGTTGTTGCATAAACCCTTGAGTGCTTTCATTATACTTGTCAAAATACAACTTGTACATATCCATAGGGCCTTTTAAATAAGAAAAGCACTCAGACAACACTCCGTATAAAAGTAATTGATCTTGATAAGTAGATAAAAAAGTTGAATTGGTAGACGAAAAATGTGGTGGGTCAATAATATAATTTATTTGTATAGTAAAAGCAGAATTAGGAGTTGGTGCTAATACAATATTTTGATCATCCCAATTTGCATAATATTTAGGAACTCCTGTAGTTTCACTTGGGTTAAACTCTGATATAAAACTAGTATCTCTTTTTTCTAAAAAATCTCTAACTCCAGAATCTATGACCTGAACAGACCTTAGATACACTAAGTCTGAAGGCATGCTTAAATATCTTTGTGATGCAATTGTAGAGGTCGTGGCATATTTACGTAAATCATCATAATCAACCTTACTCGCTAAATCTAATTCTATATTTCTAATAAATTCATCAAGTAAAGTGTCTGTTAAAACATTACTGTCTACCTCTGTATAGTTTCTTACTTGTGTTAAAAAATTTGCGTGTGTTATTGCCATAGTCTAATCCTCCACATTTATAGTCCACCCCATCGCTGAGTGGTTTTGACAATAATAATATAATGTAGGAGCATCACTTGCGACAGTAATTTGTGTGTAAGCCCCACTTTGTCCAGGAACTCCGTTCGTTGCTACTCCTACTGTATATTCAGCACCGCCCCCATGTGTGCCATTTGCTGTTGCACTTATTCTCAAAGGGTGATTACCATTTGATGAATCGCTTTGATTAAAACGATAAGTTTTACCCCTTTTAAAAGTTAATGTTACATCAGCAGTTGCAGTAGAACCATCTATCGCAAATTTATTAGTTGATCCCACATTGTGATATGGATGATTTGAAGGATTACCTCCCACTACAGTGACAGCAAAAGTTTGAGTTATTACAAGAGCATCAACAGTAACATTACCAACCACAGCAGTTAATTCTCTTTTTCTATTTTCAGCAGCTCCATCATCAGGCACCATACTGCCATATTGAGGTGCAGCATCTGTACTGGTTTGTGATATTGATCCGTCTGTACGAAAAGCAAAATCTCCTGGTAAAGTCAAATTAACAACTATTTGACCTCCTCCTCCTGAATCAGCTTTTGTTTGATCTGTTGTTGAATTATTTATAAAAGGTTGTATGGGTTGTTGAAATTTTTGACTTTTAGCGTTAGCTAAAGCTATAGGATCAGCAGTAATATGTTTTCTTCTTATTTGAGGATGCTTTGCTTCAAATTCAGATTTATGCACAAGTAAACCATTCCATTCTTTTACCATTTCTGTATAGGGAAAAGCCATGCCCGAACGATCAGATATTGCTAAAGAATTTTTACCACGCGCGTAAGCCATTTAGAATACTCCTTTAAATCCTTTACCTCTTATTGCTAATTTAGTTCCCCTTGCTATCATACCTCCGCCTACAAGAGAAGTATACTTAGCCACATAAGATTTTTGTTTTTCCGGTTTGTATGTCATATATTTATTATATTCAGAAGTAATATCTCCACGATATTTTTTTTTCCCAGAATCATCCATTTTTCTATAAGAAGCAACTTGATTCTGATAATCAGACATCATTGCTTTTTGTCCTTTAGGACTTAAATTCATGTAAACGGATCTTGCGGCATTAGCAACATTGGGCATTTCATTTCTAAGTTCTCTAAAATAAATTGGTAATTCTTTTTTTTTGTTTTCCATGATTAGACTCCTTGTGGAAAGTAGGTTTGAGGGGTTACATAGACAGAAGTTCGTTGCCCATCTTCATTAAGGGCTCTAGACAATTCATCTTCGTAAATTAAT
>JGI24004J15324_10000780_pt1 | contig 12805 bp, 17 predicted proteins | sample LinPmetageLP32_FD_15324 | JGI IMG/M metagenome (IMG submission 15324)
AAGCGAGGTAAGAATGTGTTCGCATTATACTCTGCCTTCACGAACTATGCATCTTATGCAGATGAGAGAAATGGTTTTACCTTACGTAATACAGGCAAGGACACTGTTGCACAATCTATGTGGGCAAGAGAGCAGAAGGTATCACAATGGGTGTCATCTCCTGAGTTTAAATCCTTGATGGCTGCCTAAAATGAAAATAAAAACTCTTATTCAGGATTACTATTTATCCTTTGAATACAATAACTTACGAGCAGAAACTAAAGCACAATATAAGTATTTCTTAGATGTGTTTTCTAATACCTCTGTTCAAAAAAATCAAAAGCTAGGCAGTCTCGTACTGTCTAGTTTAACTACAAAGATGGCTAAGTTAGCATACAACGTATGGTGTGATAGAGGTATCTCTATGGCTAATCATATTATGTCTGTAGCTAGAGTATTATTAAATTATGGCATAAATATGGAACATTGTGGCACGAATCCTTTTAGTAATATAAAGAAACGTGTGTCTGATAATCGTAAGGTTGTTTGGTCTAAGAAAGACGTTATCAGGTTTCTTGATACTGCCTACTCTGATTTTAAGACACGGAGTATTGGATTGATTGCACACATGGCATACGAATGGTGTCAAAGAATTGGCGATATGCGATTACTAGAGTGGAGTAGCATAGATTTAGAAGAGAACAAAATGTATTTATTGCAATCAAAACGTAGGGCAGAAGTTTTTTTACCTATATCAAATGAGTTAGCAGAGATGCTACATCAACAACAAGATGATTATGGGTTTCAAAAATATGTAGTACCTCGCCCAAGAGCTTACAAAGGGTCTTATGTACCTTATTCACTTACTAAGCTACCCATAGTAGCTAGAAAGGTTATGGACTCTGCTGGACTTTCTAAGGAGCTACGATTGAGTGACTTACGTAGAACAGGTACAGTTGAAATGGTNGATGCAGGTGTATCTATGGGTAATATAATGTCTGTTACAGGACATGCTAATCCACAATCNGTTAAACCTTACATGAAAAATACCTTTACGAGTGCTAACTTAGCATTGCAAACTCGTAGGGGGTTGACAGAAAATAAAACACATGGTAAAAGCATTTTATATGCCGACACAAAGGAGTAATATAATATTATGATTAATATATATGAATATGTAATACATTTAAATGTAGAGAATGGTGAGACTAAAAGATTAAATTGTCCTTTATGCAAATCATATAAAACATTTTCTGTAACAAATAATATGGGTTCACTCCTTTGGAACTGCTACAAAGCAGGTTGTAGTACGAAAGGTAGTTCTCGTGTACATCTAACTGTTGATGAGATACGTGCTATACAAAAGAAACAGCAAACTAATGATGATAGTAGGTATGAGATGCCTGATTATATAGTACCTCACTCGTATAGAAGAGAGGTTATGGATTTTTGTGAGTTATGGGAATTAGATATTGATGAAGTTGATTTATTGTATGACGTAAAAGAAAGTAGAGTAGTCTTTCCCATCAGGAAAGATGGTAAGATTGTTGATGCTACAGGAAGGTCAATCTATAACAAATTACCTAAGTGGAAACGTTATGGTAACTCAGACTTGCCTTATTCATTTGGTTATGGTAGTATCGCAGTCGTAGTCGAGGATTGTGTAAGTGCAGTCGTTGTGGGAAGTGATGTGTACGTAGGGGTAGCTGTGTTGGGCACGTCATTAACAGATTCTCATAAAAGATTCCTTTCACAATTCTCTACTGCAATAATAGCACTCGACCCTGATGCATTACCAAAGACCCTATCTTTTGCGAAGGAGTTGAGAACATACGTAAGTGACGTTAAGATACTTAAACTAAAAGATGATATAAAATACAGAGTGAAAGAAGATGAAGATAATTTGAAACTATTAACCCCAAAGGAGACACAGAAATGGAACTAGCATTAGTAAGAAGTCTCATGGATAAATCATTTTATGATGACCATAGAGGAGCTAGATGTCCTGACAGATTATTTAGTAAGGACACTAGAAAAATAAAACAAGCTATTGATACTGCCATGAGTAGATATGAACGTAGTGTTACACCTGATGAGATTGAAGCATTGTTTATGTCTAACAATCCATCAATGACTACGGCACAGAAGCAAGCATATAGTTCGTTGTTTAGACAGATTAAGAATGAACAACCTCTAGGTGCAGACGTAGCACAAGAAGTGTTATCAAAGTTATTTCAACAAATTGTTGGTGAAGATATAGCCAACATAGGATTTGATTATGTTAATGGTTCTCATTCAAGCTTAGAACCTATAAGACATATACTTGAGATGTACGGAGATGATTTTACACCTAACCTTAACGTGGAGTGGGATGACATGGATATAGAAACTTTATTAGCAAAGAACGATTTAGAAGCAAGATGGACATTCAACGTGCCATCTTTAACAAGGCAAGTTGAGGGTATCAATGCAGGACATTTGATTGAGATAGGAGCAAGACCTAATACAGGTAAGACTTCTTTCCATGCGAGTTTGTTAGCAGGACCTGATGGTTTAGCAAGGCAAGGTGCAAGTTGCATTATCTTGTGTAACGAAGAAGGTAGTCATAGAGTGGGTGCAAGATACTTAACTGCATCTACAGGTATGACCATGCGAGAGATAAAGGCAAACCCTACTAAGGCTCGTGACTTGTATGAACCAATCAAAAAGAATATAAAGATTAAGGATGCTACAGGTCGTGATATGGCTTGGGTTGAAAGTGTGTGTAAAGCATACAAACCTGACATAGTTATATTAGATATGGGAGATAAGTTTGCACGTACAGCAGGTTTTGCTAGAACCGATGAAGCATTGAAAGCAAATGCAGTTCATGCTCGTATGATTGCTAAAGAGCATCAATGTGCTATGTTTTATATGTCGCAGTTATCTGCTGATGCAGAAGGTAAGGTGCTACTTAATCAAAGTATGATGGAAGGTAGTCGTACAGGTAAAGCTGCAGAAGCAGACTTGATGATTTTAATTGCTAAGAATCCACCAAGACAAGACGATACAGAAGAAGATTTACAAAGGCATTTAAATGTGGTAAAGAATAAACTTACAGGGTGGCATGGTGTTGTTCACTGTAATTTAAATTATCAAATAGGAAGGTATGAAGTATGATACATATACCAATACGTAAAAGAAAAATGAAGTACCTTAGTAAGAAAGAAGCAGAGGATTTAAATTTACCTCTTAAACATTATGAGTTAAGAGAAGACGGATATACTTTTATGTATTACTATAAAAGAGGAGATAAAGTATATGAGATGTGGAACTCACCGCAGACTATGATTAAAGTACGTTCACGTAGACGAAAGCAACAAAAAGAACATGTCAAAAAGACTAAAAAATATGTAAAAAGAGTCAAGCTTTATTTTGGTTGCCAAGTATGTGGATATAAAAAATGTAGTGATGCTTTACAATTTGACCATTTAGATGTAAAATCAAAGTTAAGAGAAGTAAGTAAAATGAGTTCGTGTGGATTTAAAAAAATTAAAGACGAAATAAGAAAGTGTAGAGTTTTGTGTGCTAATTGTCATGCTGAACACACACAAGTACAAAGAGAAGAGGGGATATTTGATAATGAAATTAACACTTGATGTAGAAAATACGGTTACACATCGTAATGGTAAAATGCATCTTGACCCATTTGAATCTACAAACAGACTTGTTATGGTGGGTTGTCTAACAGATACAGGAAAAGAGTATTTGTTTCGTGATGACTTTACAGGTGTACAAGAGTTAATAGATAGTGCTACTATACTCATAGGACACAATATTGTTCACGACTTAATGTGGCTATGGGAGTGTGGCTTTAAATACGAAGGCTCTGTCTTTGACACTATGTTAGGAGAGTATGTATTACAACGTGGCAACAAACAACCATTGTCACTTGAAGCATGTGCTGAAAGATATGAGTTAGAGACACAGAAACAAGATACATTAAAAGAGTATTTTAAGAAGGGTGTAGGTGTAGATGAGATACCTGCTGATGAATTGTCTAGTTATTTATCTGCTGATTTGCATGCAACACAACAATTATCGGATGAGATATTTAAGAAATTAAATACTGTAGAATATGGTTCTCTCATGGATACTGTTGTACTAACTAATAGAGTTGCTGTTACATTAGGTAGAATATATCAAAGAGGTTTTAAAGTAGATGTTTCTAAATTAGATGACGTTAGAATAGAGTTTGAAAAAGAAAAGCAAGACATTGAAAAAAGACTTACTCAACAAGTGCGTAATCTAATGGGAGATACACCTATTAATTTAAACAGTCCTGAACAGATGTCTTGGGTTATATATAGTAAGAAACCTATAGATAAAGCTATGTGGGCAAATAACTTTTATCCTTACATGGACACTACAGATTACAAAGATAAGGTTAGAGAATATTCTAATATTGTTTATAAAACAGAAGCAGTAAAATGTATGGTGTGTAAAGGTGATGGTTATATTAGAAAGGTAAAGAAAGATGGTAGTTTATACTCTAAGCCAAACAGGTGTAGTAATTGTAATACTAGTGGCTACTTATTTAATTCTACGAGAGTGGTAGCAGGATTAAAGTTCTCTGCACCCAATGCTAAATGGATAAGTGCAAATGGTTTTACAACAAACAAAGCATACTTAGATATATTACGTAATGTAGCTAAGAAGAATAACTTAACGGATGCTGTTCAATTCTTGACTGACTTACAAAGATTGTCTGCATTAGATACTTATTTATCATCTTTTGTTGAGGGTATTAGCACTCATGTTAAATCTGATGGCAAGCTTCATGTGAGATTATTACAGCACAGAACTGCAACAGGTAGATTTAGTGGTGCAGACCCTAACATGCAGAATATGCCTAGAGGTGGTACGTTTCCTGTTAAGAAGGTATTTGTATCACGTTGGGAAGGTGGCAAGATACTAGAAGCTGACTTTGCACAGTTGGAGTTTAGAACTGCCGCTTATTTATCACAAGATGAAATAGCAATAAAGGAGATTAAAGATGGTTTTGACGTTCACAGTTATACTGCTAGTGTTATTAGTGATGCTGGTGAAAAAACTTCTCGCCAAGAAGCGAAAGCACATACCTTTGCACCCCTCTACGGAGCAACAGGGTTTGGAAGGACACCTTCTCAGGCTACATATTATAAACACTTCACGGACAAGTACAAAGGAGTCTCATTATGGCACTCCAAGTTGGCTAAAGAAGCTTTAGAAACTAATATGATTACGACACCTTCAGGTAGGCAGTTTTCTTTCCCTGATGTGGAAAGACGTAGTAATGGTAGTGTGTCCTACTTTACTCAAATAAAAAATTATCCTGTTCAATCTTTTGCCACTGCTGATATAGTACCATTGGTTTTAATAGAGATTGATAAGGCACTTGACAAGTATAACTCATGTGTGGTAAATACAGTACACGATTCTATAGTAATAGATATTCACCCACATGAAAGGGAAGATGTATTGAATATCATTCGCAATGTTAATAAAACATTAAATACTTTAATAAATATGACTTTTAAAATAGATTTTAATGTACCTTTATTATTAGAAGCGAAGATAGGAGATAATTGGCTTGACACTAAAGATGTGTCGTGATATAACTATGGTTCTTTTGAAAGGAGAATATAAAATATGAATGAAGTAGTAACTATAAGTACCGACAATTATGCAACTATGGCTAAAGCTATGGGTGTACCAACTATGTCTTCTGATAAGAAGACTAATGTCTTGAATAGATTTAGACTTTGGCATCAACCTACGATGGGCAAAGATATAAATAGTCAAGGTAAAGAGATAACCACTGAAGTAGTAGAAGGTGGTTCATACAGATTAGAGCAAGTGGGAGACCCTTCTTCATTTTTCTTTGCTAAAAAGGTTAAATTTAGACCTTTTCTGCAACGTTTTATGTATAAGAGGTACAGTGCATACTCTAATCCAAAAGAGGGGGAGAAGAAGGGATTCTATACCTCATCTATATTGGCAGATACTCTTAGTATAGATTTAAAGGATGACGCAGGAACTTTTAACTGTGGCAAACCTGCTGGATTTGTAGAGGATTTTCAATCTTTACCAGATTCTGTTAAGAAATCTATAAGAGAGATAAAAAGATACAGGGTAGTATTCGGTATTGTTGATTTAGTACGACCTGTAAAAGCTGTGGATGGTAAGGAACTAGAAGAAGAAGTGACTAGTATACCTGTCATTTGGGAAGTTAATAATAGAGACGATTACAAAGCTTTAGGTGGAGTATTCTCTAAGTTTGCTAAGATGGAAAGACTACCATTACAGCACTCTATTGATTTAATTGACCCTACAGCACATAAAGGTAATAGTGGTAATACTTTTTATACATCTAATATTAAGTTAGACTTAACTAATAAATTAGATATAACAGAAGAAGACCATAAAACCTTTGGAGACTTTATGGATTGGATTAAGGTTCATAATGATGGCATCATAGCTAAATGGGATACAGCAGTTGCTGAAAAGCAAGATGTTTTATCACAGGATGATATGAAAACAGTTGATGAGTTCATTGATGTAGATATGGAATCAGAAAATGCCTAATCCCTCTCACCCTGCTGAACTGCTAGTGCATCAATATATGTCTGATGCAGTAAATGGTAAGACTGCCATGCCTGAAGAAGTAATAGAACAGGTAGGTAAAGACGTAATGGATGCACTACGTAAGCAGTTTGGCAGTGGGGAGAGCCGTAAAGACTTCAGATTGCGTATGTCTAACTTGGGTAGACCTACATGCCAACTGTGGTTTGAGAAAAATAAACCTGAATTAGCTTCAGGCAAGCCTAACAACTTTATGATGAACATGATGTTGGGAGATATTGTAGAAGCTGTATTTAAAGGTTTACTCAAAGCATCAGGAGTTAAGTATGAAGACCCTGAACATGTATCATTAAAGGTTGATGATACAAATATAAGTGGTACATATGACTTAGTTATTGATGGTGCGGTTGACGATGTAAAGTCTGCTTCAAGTTGGTCTTACGATAATAAGTTTGAATCCTTTGATACCTTGAGTCAGGGAGATGCGTTTGGATATATCGCACAGTTAGTTGGATATGCAAAAGCTGCTAAGAAAAAGATTGGTGGTTGGTGGGTAGTCAATAAAGCTAATGGTAAATTTAAGTACGTATCTGCTAGTAATGCTGATGAAACAAAGGAGATGAACAAAATTAAAGCAACCGTTAAAAAAGTTGAAGAGAATATTTTTGAACGTTGCTTTGCACCTGTAGAGGAAACATTTAGGGGTAAACCTACAGGAAATAAAATCTTAGGAATTAATTGTAGTTTCTGTGATTATAAAAATACATGTTGGGAAAACTTGCAAGAGTTACCATCTGTAATGTCCAAGGCACAGTTCCCTAAGATTGTGTCCTATGTTGAGTTAAATGTCTCCACATAAAGTAAGACGAGAAGCAATAAAGTATGGGTATAGGAGTGGACTAGAGCATAAGATTTCTATGGCTCTTGATACAATAAATTATAATTATGATTATGAGAGTATCAAGATAGAGTGGGAAGACTTAGCCTATCGCACCTATACCCCTGACTTTGTGTTAAATAATGGAATTATAATAGAAACTAAGGGTAGATTTATGGCTTCTGATAGAAGAAAACATCTAGCTATAAAGAAACAACATCCTAAGTTAGATATAAGATTTGTATTTACTAATAGTAAAGCTAAGTTAAGTAAAGGAGCTAAATCGAATTATGCTGATTGGTGTATTAAACACGGATTAAGATACTACGATAGAATTATACCTGAAGATTGGCTTAAAGAAAAAGGCAAAAACAAACATCCTAAATTCATAAAATTTGTAGGAACTAAAGTAAGGAGAAAATAATGACAGTGCATTGCGATAATAAAGGTAATCAATTTTTTATAGAGATAGTTCCTGATATTACAGAAGAAGGTAAGTGGACAGGGATGTTTCAGTTAGTTATAAATGCTAGAAAAACGAATATAGATGACGATAGTTTCTATCAAGTAGAACAGCTATGTCAGATGGGTTGTGCCGCCTTGTCTTTAATGGAAGAAGATAAAGCTCTTAGAGATAAAATATATGATTTTATGGAAAGTCCTTCAGAACCTGCTAATAGTAACATGCCTACGAAAGCAACTGTACACGATGTCTCAGGTAATGTAATAACTTTAAAGTTTGATAAAGGTGTGGAACATTGACAAAGATAAATAAAAAGGATATAACAGACATGAGACACTTACAATATATGAAATATATGGCAGAGAAGGAGAAACAAGCTATGGCACAATCAGACAATAAGGATATGGTCAATAGTCCTGAACATTATAATAAAGCAGGTATTGAAACTATTGATGCTTTAGAAGCTATGTTAACAAATGGATTTGATTATTATTTACAAGGTAATATAATTAAATATATATGGAGATACAGATATAAAAATGGAGTTGAAGATTTAAAGAAAGCACAATGGTATCTGAATAAACTTATAGAGGTTTATGATGGTAAAAGTTAATATGATGATTACTCTAAAGGTAGACCCTGAAGAGTATCCCATACCTTCAGATGGTAGATTAGATGAAGAAATAAAAGATTACGTTACAGATTTAATACATGAGATAGACGGAATTAAGATAACTAATATGAGAACAATAATGGAGAATAAAAACTATGATTAGCAATTACTTACCTACAGATTATCAAAACTTTATAGCACTCTCTCGCTATGCAAGATGGAAAGATGATGAACAAAGAAGAGAGAATTGGGGAGAAACAGTAGATAGATACTTTGATTATATGGATAATCATTTAAGTATTAAACATAACTATACTATATCTAAAGCACTAAAAGAAAAGATGACAGCACAGATAATGTCTTTAGGTGTCATGCCTAGCATGAGAGCTTTGATGACAGCAGGACCTGCATTAGATAGATGCCACGTAGGTGGTTATAACTGTAGTTACATACCTGTAGATAGTCCACGTTCATTTGACGAATGTATGTATATTCTTATGTGTGGCACAGGTGTTGGCTTCTCTGTAGAACGTGAGAATGTAGATAAGCTACCTATAGTTAATGAACACTTTGAGGACAGCACTACTATCATCACCGTTGGAGATAGCAGACCCGGATGGGCAAAAGCATTGAGAGAACTTATTGCTATGTTATACGTAGGGCAAGTGCCTACTTGGGATGTATCACAGGTTAGACCAGCAGGTGCAAGACTAAAGACATTTGGTGGTAGAGCATCAGGACCTGCACCATTAGTAGAGTTATTTCATTTCTGTATACAGAAGTTTAAGGGTGCTAAAGGTAGAAGACTATTTCCTATTGAGTGTCACGACATCATGTGCAAAATTGGTGAGGTTGTAGTTGTAGGTGGAGTCAGACGTTCTGCTCTTATATCTTTGTCTAACTTAGGTGATGACCAAATGAGACATGCCAAGTCAGGACAGTGGTGGGAGAATGAAGGACAAAGAGCATTAGCTAATAACTCTGTAGCATTTAAAGGTAAGCCTGAGATGGGTACATTCATGCGTGAGTGGACATCATTATACGAATCTAAGTCAGGAGAACGTGGCATATTTAATAGACAAGCCGCCAAGGTTAAAGCTCTTGAGAATGGCAGAAGAGATGCTGAACATTACTTTGGATGTAATCCGTGTAGTGAGATTATACTTAGACCCTATCAGTTCTGTAATCTTACAGAAGTTGTGTGTAGAGCCACAGATGACTTAGTATCTTTGAAAGAAAAGGTACGTATGGCTACAATATTAGGTACATTTCAATCTACTCTTACTAACTTTAAGTATTTACGTAAGATATGGAAAGATAATACAGAAGAAGAAAGACTATTAGGAGTTTCCCTAACAGGTATTCTTGATTGCCCTATATGGACAGAAGAAATATTACAAATACTAAGAGATGTAGCAGTAGAAACTAATAAGAAGATTGCTAAAGATTTAGGCATACCACAGTCAACTGCTATAACTTGTGTCAAACCTAGTGGTACAGTTAGTCAATTAGTTGACAGTGCTTCAGGTATACATGCTAGGCATAATGACTACTACATCAGGACTGTACGTGGTGATAATAAAGACCCACTCACACAGTTTATGAAAGATAGTGGCATACCTAGTGAGCCATGCGTTATGAAACCTGACAGTACGACTGTGTTCAGCTTTCCTATGAAATCACCTTCAGGTGCTATCACTAGAACAGCTATGTCAGCTATTGAACAGCTAGAATATTGGCTAATGTTCCAGAGACATTGGTGTGAACACAAACCTTCTGTGACTGTATCTGTCAAGGAAGATGAGTGGATGAAGGTAGGAGCATGGGTGTATGATAACTTTGATGAAGTATCAGGTATATCGTTCTTACCTTTTAGTGACCATACATATGCTCAAGCACCTTATCAAGATATAGTAGGTGAAGAATATGAACAAGCCTACAAGAATATGCCTACTTCGATTGATTGGTCTAAGTTGGCAGACTACGAAAAAGAAGACACTACTAGCGGTGGTAGAGAACTAGCTTGCACAGCAGATGCGTGTGAGATGGTTGACATACAGGCTAGTTAATGTTAGAAGGTGGTCAATTACTTTGGTGGCAATGGTGGTTATTAATCGCTATTTCCATCAATACAACAATCAACTTAATAGTGTTCTTCAAAGGTAGAAAGTTGCACATACGAGAAATATTACATCTGAAACCTAAGAAAACAAAAACCCTAACTCCACGAAAGGAGAAATAGTATGAACGTATTAGAACCATGTACAGAAGACAGAAAAAAGTTTGACATAGATTTAGAGTATGGCAAAGTTAGAGAGAAGTTTGTAGCGGAGATGTTACAAGATAAAAAAATAGAAGTTAAAAGTGAAAGGGGTATGTGGAAGAATACAGGTAATATAGCTATAGAATATGAAAGCTATGGCAAGCCTAGTGGCATTAATGCTACAGAAGCAGACTATTGGTTTCATAATTTATGTGTAGGAGAAGACACCTTTTGCACATTAGTATTTAAGGTAGCATCTTTAAAAAAGATAATAGCTAACTTAGATTATAAGAGAACAGTTTCAGGTGGAGACCATAATGCATCAAAGATGTATCTGTTGAATCTACAAAAACTATTCTCATCTGATGTAATAAAATCGTTTAAAGGAGCATAATATGAGAGAGATGATACTACAAGCACTAAAGAGTAAAATATCAGGACAGATAAATGGTCATATAGCTAATATAGAAGCCATGATGACTAATCCTGTAGGGATAGGAGACCATCCTTCTATTGTAGAGACAATAGAAAAAGAATTATCCTTACTAGAACACGAGAATGGTAAATTAAATAACTTAGTAAGATTTTTTGAAAGGAGACAAGATGAAGCCATTGAAGAACAGAAAACGCAATCCAAATCTAAGTAAATACGATGCACCTTTAAAGATACAATTTGCTAAAGGTGTAGGAGATTTTAAGAGAGGAAGATTGACTAATCCGTATAACCTCAATACTATGCAAGCACGAGAGTGGGAGAGAGGTTTTAATATCTCCTACTTTCAAAGATTAGAAAGGGTCAAGCGAGATGAAGCTAGAAGAAGAAGCGAGAAAATACATGCAGGATAAACTTTTTATTAATGAAGTTATCACCCCTGACTTGTATGAGAATCTAGCAGGAGAAACTGCAATCTTTCCAAAAGAAAAAGCCTTAGAGTATTTAGCTCTAGGCTTGACTAGTGAAGCAGGGGAAGTTGCAGGAAAAGTAAAAAAACTTATACGTGATGGAGATGATGTGGAAGGCTTTGAGATGAAGAAAATTGCCATAGCATCAGAAATAGGTGACGTACTTTGGTACTGTGCTATGATGGCAAAGGAAGTTGGAGTTCCTTTAAATACAATTATGCAAGAGAACTTGAAGAAGTTGCATGGTAGGAAGGAACGTGGAACACTATCAGGTTCAGGGGATACACGTTAGTTTGTAGTATTATTTTGGTCTTGTATAAAATTCATACAACTTAGTGTCTGATTTTTTTAATTTTTCTAAGATACCTATTGCGAATACAAATGCTCTATCTTTTGATATATTACCACTTATAACGTCTGTTGGGTTTCCATCCCAACCATCTTCAGACCTTAATAAGTCTTTATATCTATAATTTAAAAACTTTTGAGTTTTAGTAGGTAGATTGAAAAACATAGCTCTATGTATTCTATCTACCTCTTCTTCATCTATAGCTGTTTTAGGGTCTAACACACTAGCTCTAGCCATAGCTTTAAACTTAGATAACTTTATTTTTAAGTTTACTTTTTTTTCAAAATCACTAGGTATATCTATATATTCGTCATCATATAAATATGATGTTACAGAATCTTCTACAAATTTACCCATATAACCTCTTGCTTTATTACCCAAGGATTCATCTAACCTAATCTGTCTAGGTGAGTATTCATAAAAATCTATGTTTAATCTTTTTAATTCTTTCTCTGCTCTATTTTTCTCTTCTTGTTCTGATAAACCTGTAAATACCTTTAATAAAGGATTAGTATAGGTTCTACCCCCTTGTCTTGTAGGGGATTCAGATATGCCTGTTCTCTTAGGACCTACGTTGTAAAAAATACCGTCACCAAAGGTAGTTCCCAATAGTTCATTTTTATCTTCCTCTGTTGTCTGAGGAAAAGAACGAGTAGCTTGTTTCATAAAATACCCCATTAAACTAACATCTGTATTGTCAGGTATCTTTCTGAAATCAGGGTCTACTGTAGCAACTAAGTCCTTAATAACTCCTG
>JGI24004J15324_10000781_pt1 | contig 12789 bp, 30 predicted proteins | sample LinPmetageLP32_FD_15324 | JGI IMG/M metagenome (IMG submission 15324)
AAACTTAAAATTTAATAAAATGTCAAAAATTAGTAAAGAAGAATTAAAAGATTTACAAGAACAACAAGGTAAACTAAACGCTATTAAGCACGATTTAGGATTACTACAAACACAGCAACATTCGTTATTACATATGTACGCTGAAGAAATTGCTAAACAAGAAGAAGCTAAAAAGAAATTAGAAGAATCTTATGGNAANATNAACATAGACCTAAAAGATGGGTCATATGAAGAAATAAAAGAAAAAGAATAATGAGTTTTCAAGATATNAAATTGTATGCTATGAATTTTTCAGCGTTTACGTTGAGTTTTACAAATATTGATATGGTGTTGAAGATAATATTGCTTACAGTTACTATCTTGTACACAACTCACAAATGGTATTTAATGTATGAAGAAAATAAGCGAAAACATAAGTTATAAAGAAGCGACATATTCACACACTGCTAATCAATTAGGTTTACAAAATAAACCATCTAAAGAACATTTAGAAAATATGAAATTAGTAGCTGAAAAGATATTTCAACCTTTACGCGAATGGGTAGGCGGTCCAATTAAAGTAAATAGTTTTTTTCGATCTGAAGAATTAAATTCTCGTATTGGTGGCGCTTTAAGTTCAGCACATAAAACTGGACTTGCAATAGATATAACAACACTTGGTAAAAAAACAAATAAAGAAATGTTAGATTATATTATAGAAAATTTAGACTATGATCAAGTAATTTCTGAATTTCCTAACCAAGAAGGAGAACCTAAATGGATTCACGTTTCATATAAAAGTAAAAAAGATAATAGAAAACAAGCGTTAGAAATAAAACGCAAAGGTAAATATTACACTTATACTGGTTGTAGTACTTGCTAATGTATGAGTTTGCTATAATAGAACGTTTTTCAACTGGCCCTTTACTAGGTTTTAGTTATTTTAAAAAAGAAAATGAAAAAGATTTTGATGAATTTAATATTTATTTAATTTTTTTCGCATTACATTTTAAATTTTATTAATATGCCTATACCAAAGAAAAAACCAGGAGAAAAACAATCAAAATTTATGATGCGTTGTGTTCCTGAATTAATGAGATATCACGAAAAAGATCAAGCAATCGCTATGTGTTATGATGCGTTTACTGGATCAAATGTAAGATTAGAATCATATAGAGATTACCCAGACTCAGCAAGTAATAACGCAAAAAAAGCCATAAAATTTAAAGAAAAAAACGGAAGTAAATGTGGAACTCAAGTGGGTTGGACTCGTGCCAGACAATTAGCAGATAAAAAAAACATCAGCAGAGATACAATCGCAAGAATGGCATCATTTAAAAGACATCAACAACATAAAGACGTTCCTTATTCAGAGGGTTGTGGTGGATTAATGTGGGACGCCTGGGGTGGAACTTCAGGAGTAGAATGGGCAATAAACAAACTAAAACAAATAGACAAATGAAATCAGTAGGACTAGACATTGATAATGATGGCAAACCAGATTTAAACTTAGATTTAAAAACATTAATATTAGTTGTAGGTGGTTTAATAAGTATCACAATGACTTATTCAACACTTACTAAACAAATAGAGATCAATAAAACAGAAATTGAGATAGCTAAAAAATTACCTCCTATGCAATCGTTTGAAGTTATAGAACAAAGAATCGAGTTTTTAGAATCACAAATACAAGAAAAAGACAAACGTTTAAATAAAATTGAAGACAAAATATACAAAAGATGAACAAAGTAATTGAGTTTATTTTTATGATTCTAATCATATTAGTAATAGGCTCATTTACTGTTTTACCTTTAAATTAAAACTATGGAAATATTAAAACATTTATTAGGAATTTGTGGCGAAAGTCATATTAATATTTATACAATTATTCTATCAATAATTATTGTAAAATTTATTTATGAAAAAAATACTATCAAAACTTTTTGGAACAGCAGCTGGTGGAATAGCTGAAAAACTAAGTAACATAATTGCTAAACATACTTTTTCAAAAGAAGATCGTGCTAGATTTGAAAATGAAATGGCAAAAGTTTTTCTTGAAGCAGAATCAGAAATGCAAAAAAACGTTACTGAACGTTGGAAAACTGATATGACAAGTGACAGCTGGTTAAGTAAGAATGTGAGACCACTTGTTTTGATCTTTTTAGTAGTATCTACCGTGTTAATGGTGTTTATTGATGCTGGTGTATTAGAGTTTGAAGTTAAAGACAACTGGATCGATTTATTACAATTAGTTCTTATTACTGTTATTGGTGCATATTTCGGAGGTCGTAGTTACGAAAAGATAAAAAGATAAAATAATTTTTATATATTAGTAAAAACTTGCAAACCCTAATAAAGTTGGACGTTGCTTGGATCAGGTACTTACATTATTTTCTTTTTGTAGGTTTTTCTTTTGTTTTCTTTTTACTCTTTTTCTTTTCTTTTCTTTTAATTATAAATAAATATTATGAACATAAATAAGAAAATAGATAAAATATTAAAATACAAAACTTATAGTATAAGAAATAAAATTGACTCATTATTAAAAATAGTTACTGAAGAAATAAATTGTAATTTAAATACAGACTCTACAAGTAAAGAAATAAAAAAAGCAATTCAAAATAGAAAAACAATTTACAACGCAATTAAAACACTTGATTTTAATACTGGTGAAAGATTTTTGAAATTAATGGATAAATGAAAAAAAAATCAAGAAAAAATATTGTTAAAAGACTNGANACAGTATTTTCTTTATATATAAGACTTCGCGAAGCGAACAATGAAATCGTTGAGTGTTACACTTGTGNCAAGATCAGTCATTACAAAAAAGGTATGCAATGTGGTCATTTTCAATCAAGAAAGTTTTATGCAACTAGATGGGACGTTGACAACGCAAGAAATCAATGTTACGCGTGTAATGTTATGAAATACGGAGAACAATATAAGTTCGGTTTAAAACTCGACAAAGAGTGTGGCGAAGGCACAGCTGAACGATTAATGATTAAATCACGTCAAACAGTAAAATACTCAAACGATGACTTAGAATCGTTAATAACGTACTATAACAATTTATTAAACAAGTTGATTTAATTTTTATATTTGACTTGTTCTATTCTATTTGTCTTTGTTAAAAGAGGTTAATTAATTTTAATCTCTTTTTTTTTATTAAATATTTTGTTTATAACTAAATAAGTGTTATATTTGAGTATATTACTAATTAAATTAATATTTGTAACAAACAAAATGAACATAGACAATAGAACAATAAGTTACGAACAACATCATTTAATTGTAACACATTTACAAGAAAAATTAAAAGAAACACAAGACGAACTAGCTGAGTGTTATAATAACCCAACAAAAATGAACAAATGAACAAAGAAAAATTAACAGAACTCTATCACAAATATCAATTAGAAAAAGATCATTTTTTTACAAAAGAAATAGGCAATAAAAGTTTTACAATTATTACAAGAGAAGGTATAGAAAAAATTGAAGCAAAAGAAAAAATTAAAGTTAAATATGAAAGTATAAAATCTGAACCTAATTTTGCAGTAATACAAGCATTTGGAGAGTTAAATGACAGAAAAATGGAAACGTTTGGTTCTGCTTTAAAAGGTGCAAATTATAAAGATGGAAATACAAACACTTGGTATGTAACAGAAGTTGCAGAAAAAAGAGCTTTATCAAGAATTGTTTTAAAGCTAACAGGTTTTTATGCTTTAGGAATTAAGGGCGAAGATGAGTCTGACTCATTTAAAAAAGAAATAAAAAATAAATTAACTAAACAAGAAATAATAAATAAAAATAAATAATTATGGCATCAATAATCACAGCGTCAATTGACGTAACAAAATTACCTAAAGAAAAATTTGAAAAAGCAGAAAACGGAAAAGTTTGGTATAATTTCACTATTAAAGTTTATGACGAATCTAAATGGGGTAAAAACGCAATGGTAATAGACTCACAAACTAAAGAACAAAATGATGCTTATAAATCGATGAACAAAGCTGAGAAACAAGAACATATAAAGAAAATTAAACTAGGTAACGCAAGAGTAGTTTGGACAGACGGTACTATTAATAAATTTGAAAAAGAAGAAGATCAACAACCAGCTGTAGTAAACAATTCAAATCAAGAAGACGATTTACCATTTTAATATTCTTTTTATTTAATGACAAACAGACTTTCAGAAGAAGAGACCGTACGTCTTTTGTTAATGGAAGCTATTGAATACGATTGTGTTGTAGACTATAAAAAAACAATTGAATATCCACCAGTAGCTTTATCTTATGGCGAAAAACTAATTAAAGGTAAAAACAAAGATTATTTGTATCCAATACCACTTGGAACATATGGCAACTTTAGTTTTATTCAAGGTCCACCTAAATGTAAAAAATCTTATTTAGTTACATTATTGACTTCAATTTATCTTGGTACTACAAATACTTTTGGTGGTAAAATACAAGGACATCGTCAAAACAAAAATGTTTTACACTTTGATACTGAACAAGGAAAGTGGCACGCACAAAAATTATTTAAAAGAGTAATCGATATGAACTCTTTTGATTATTCAAAAAATTATCATACTTTTGGTTTAAGAACAATTGATTATAAATTAAGAATTGAGTTTATACAATATTGTTTAGAACACAAAATAGAAAACGTAGGTCTTGTTTTGATTGACGGTATTGCTGATCTTGTAAGTGATGTAAATAACATTGAAGAAACAAACGCGTGTGTTCAAAAAATAATGGAATGGTCTGCAAAATATAAATGTCATATTATGTGCGTTATTCATTCTAACTTTGGTTCAGAAAAACCCACGGGTCATCTTGGATCGTTTTTAGAAAAAAAAGCAGAATTACAAATACAACTTGAAACAAATACAGTAAATAAAGGATGGACAACAGTAAAATGTAAAAGAAGCAGAGGTTACGCTTTTGAAACATTTAGTTTTGAAATCAATGATTATGGATTTCCACAACTTGTTGGGAACTTCTACGATCCTTTAAAAAGTATTTAGTGAATGATATCTTAACGAAAGTTTTTAATAAACACAAAATCTGGATNGATATTGTCATNTCATTTGGTTGCAATCGTGAAACAGCTGAAGACATTACACAAGAAATGTATATAAGATTATCAAGAAAATTAAACGAAGGTCTTGATATAAACTTCGGAGATGACGATTATAATTATTATTATGTTTTTAAAATTCTTAAATCTATGTTTCTTGATCTAAAACGTAAAGAGTCAAAAATTAACGTTATAAATATAGACGATTGTTATAAAGAAAAATTACAACAAGATGTTGATTATGATGTAAAATATGAATTAATAAAACAAGAACTTGATAAAATGTATTGGTATGATCGTAAAGTATATGAAATTTTAGACAATGGTGATTCTGTGGCTGCTCTCTCCAGAAAAACTCATATTCCTTATCATTCTTTATATAATACTTATCGTAAAGTTATTGAACGATTAAAAAAATTATTATGAAACTCGGAGACTTAGTCTACTATTTTACTTATTATACAGGTATAAGATACATTTGGAAAAAAATATATCCCAATTGTGAGTGTGATAAAAGACGAAAAGATTGGAATAAAATAAAAATTAAAAGATGGTAAAATTTAATGATGAAGATAAAAAACTATGGAATAAATTCAGACTTTCAAAACGCGACACTATCAGCAGATCCGAATTTCAGCTGGTGTGTAAACTCCACGCAGAATATTATAAACACAAATATTATGAACCTTGTACTTGTTCGCCAACAAAAATAAAAAAGTTTATACAAGAACTTAATATTATTTGGAATAATGAACATTGAAAAAACACACAAACTAGAACAAACATTAATAGAGTTTTTGAATTTTGATGGTTGGGATCTACAATGGACTGGTTCTGGTAACAAACATTATGACGCGTCAGGTTACACATCTAAACGTAAACGTGTTGTTATTGAAATGAAATGGAGATCAAAATATTATGAAGAAAAAATGTTAGAGAAATATAAATACGATGCGTTAATGAATCTTGACAAAGACATTGTAAAAATATATTTTGTAAACGATCCGAAAGGTAATTTTTTATTCTGGTTAAACACAATTAAACTACCTGAAACAAAAGAAATGTATTGTCCTGACACCACATTATGGACAAAAAAACGATTACTCAAACCGGTATATCTACTCAAAGAAAATCAAGCTACGAGAATTAATTTAAATTAGTTTATTAAACATTTTGTTAATTAAACTATTTAATGTATATTTGAATATCAATGAGGAAGAAGTTTTAGGTGTTGACAGGTGCAAGTCCTGTAAAAATTAGATACCGCACTATTATAAACATATATTTCTCATTGTTTTTTAAAACAAACACTATGAACAAATGTATTTTATGTAACAACACTTTTACTGGTTGGGGTCATAACCCTGAACCATTAGAAAAGTCACATTTTAAATGTTGTNATCATTGCAANACAACAAGAGTTTTACCTTATAGAATTTATAGATTTACAAATGATATTATTAATTGACGCAGATAGTTTAATCTTTGCCAGCTGTTACAGATCAAAAGACGATGTTTCAGATCATCCTTATTATGAAGATATTGAAGACGCTAAAATAAAGTTTGATCATCAGTTAATGAAAATTGTTAACGACTTAGAAGATCAATTTGAGATTGATAAAATCGTTACATTCAATGGTTCAAAAGGTAATTTCAGAAAACAACTTGTAAGAAGTTACAAAGCGAATAGAAAAAAACAAGAGTTACCACCTTTGCTCCACGAACTGCATGATTACGTCAAGGAGCAATACAACAGCAAATTTATCTATGGACAAGAAACTGACGATCTTGTTGCGAGATACTGGAAAACATTAACTAATCAATTTGGTCGAGACAATGTAATGATTGTTTCAATCGACAAAGATTATAAACAATTCCCTGCTTTGATATATAATTATCATAGAAATCATAAAACAATACTTGACTTGTCTGAATCAGATGCTTTGTATAATTTTTACGAACAATGTATAATCGGTGACAGCGCTGATCACGTCAATTACTTTAAAGGAAAAGGTCCAGCATTTGCAAAGAAATATTACAAAGATTGCGAAACAAAGTATCAATACACTAAACAACTTTTTTTATTATTTAAAGAAAGTTATAAAAGCAAAGCAAGAGAAAAATATATTGAATGTTATAATCTACTAAAACTAAGAACACACTAAATTAAAAAATATGGCACACGAACCAAACGCGTTTGAAAATGAAATATTTACTCATTATCGAACACAAGCAAAAACAATAAACAACGCTATTGATTTACTTGTAAAACACAATTATACAGTAATTGATTTACAAGGCAAAATAATAAACAAAGACACAATTGATCTTGAAGAAAAACCAGTTGTATCTCCTATAAGATATAATACGCGAAACACAGAATGAAAATACATTTAACTCACAATATCTTAAACGATAAATATACAAACTACATTTACGAAGCGTTTGATATACAAAACAAAGAACAATCAAACGTTACTATAAACGCAAATTTAGAATTGTTACCAGCTGAGTGGAACATCGGTGTTGTTTACGGTGGTAGTGGTACAGGTAAAACAACTATATTGAAAAAGTATTTTAACAAAGAAATAAACACGTCTTCATTTGATTATAATAAGTCATTGATATCAAACTTTGATTGGTTAGAACCACAAGACGCAACGTTTCTTTTATCTGCAATGGGTCTGTCATCAGTCCCGACTTGGTTACGACCATTTCACACACTATCAAACGGAGAACAATATCGTGCTAATCTTGCTTATGTTGTCGGCAAAGCATCTAATAATGAAATAATATTAATTGACGAATATACTTCAGTAGTTGATCGTGATGTCGCAAAAGCAATGTCTAACGCGTTACAAAAGTATATAAGAAAAACAAACAAAAAGATTGTTCTTGCATCTTGTCATTTTGATATTATGGATTGGTTACAACCAAACTGGATTTATTCACCATTGAAAGGACGTCTTGAGATAGCGTCACGTCTTCGGCAAAGACCAGAGATTGAACTTCAGATATTTCGATGTCGATATGAAACTTGGAAAATATTCAAAAACCATCATTATTTAAGTGAAGAATTAAACAAATCAGCTAAATGTTTTTTAATACTATACAACGACAAACCAATTTGTTTTATGGGAATATTACCAATGCCAAGCGGAACAATACAAAACGCATATCGTGTAAGTCGATTAGTTGTTCTTCCTGACTTTCAAGGTCTTGGAATAGGTATGAAAATTCTAAACATATTCGGATCAATGTATAAAACAAACAATCAAACATTATATATTAAAACATCAAACCCATCTTTATTCAAGGGAATGAAACGAAACACAACAAACTGGAAATTAATAAACGAGTCAAATGATATAGAAAAAATAAAAAAAACTAATGCACATTATAAACTATTAAAAGAACAAGGCAAAGCATTTCACACAGGTATAAAATACTTTAAAGAAAGTGTTACTAAAAGTTACAAGTATACTGGCGAACAACACAATGAAGATATTTCTATTTTAAAATTTAAATCAGAAGTTTATCGAGATGTTGCACAAAATCAACTAAGTATCTTTGACACATAATTTAGAAATACAACACAATTATTTTACTGATATCTCAGCTGGCATAAAGTCATTTGAAATAAGACGTACAAACAGAGATTACAAAGTGGGAGATATTTTAATACTAAAGTCTTTACAAACAAATGAAACAATTAAAAAACAAATCAAATATATATGTGATTTATCAATTTACGACATTAATCACATTTTAATACTAGGAATCTAAAAACAATGGAATTTAACAAAAACTATCACAACAACGAGTTCAACTTTTTAATAAGTGAATTAACAGACAGACAAAGATCAATTATGGATATTGATTGTAGTTTATCAAAGTACGGATCAAATCTAAATTTATTAGTTGATCATAAAAAAACAAACGACAAAGTAAGTATAAACACAGTAAGAATGTTGTCAACGTTTGCAGATGTAACATTAAACAATAGAGATGTGTGTAAGTGTTTTATTGTAAGAAGCGAAATCGACACAAAATTAAAAAAAACTACAAGTTGTTCAGTTGTTTATGAAATCAAAAACTATGCAAAAGTAAAAGACAAAACAGATATTTCTAGTTTTATTGAACAAAGATACACAATAACAAACGACAAAGATTTAAAACTATTTTTTCAACCAGAAACACACTTGCAAACAAAAGTTAAATTAAAAGACGTATTTTAGATGACATTATTACAAGAGTTTAAACAATTAAAGACATTAAAAGAAAAAAGATTATTTGCGTTAAAACAAGCAAAAGAACAAAACAACACATATCATATTGAAATGTTGAGTTATGAGAAATTGTCATCATTTTCAGTTCATTGTTTATTTTACAATTCAATAGGAAAAAAATACAAAGCAAAAAGAACATATAGAGCAAAACACAATAAAGAGAGAAATTTTTAAAAAAACTAAAATGAAAAATTTAAAACCGAAAGAGATTGCTGACAAATTAAAAGAGTTAACTTCAGTTGATGTATTTGAAAACACACGCACACAACAAGTTGTGAAAATAAGATCATTGTTTTGTTATTTATTAAGAGAAAAACTAGCTATGCGTTGGACTGCAATAAGTCAATTTTTTCAACACAACAATAAATCTATGAATCACGCAACAGTAATACACGCATTAAAAAACTATCAAGCGCATAAACTACACGACAAAAAAATTGCAACACTTGAAGGAATGTTTACATTTGATTCTGATTTAACTATTGATGAAATAAATAAGATTAAATATTTAGAAAGTAAAATACAAAGATTAGAAACTCAAATCATAGACATAGGTTCAGACAATTCATTATATACAAAAATAAAAAATATACCAATCGACAAAGAAGAATATATTATGAATAAAATTGATTTATGGTTAAAAGAGTTAGAATGGAAATCTAAATTAAAAGATTCTTCTACTGTTTACGCAGGTAATTAAAATGAATTTATTGGAATTGTTTGCGGGAAGCAGAAGTGTAGGCAAAGAAGCTGAAAAACTAGGATATAATGTTTTTAGTTCTGATATAAATAACTTTGATGATATAGATTATGTAGTGGATATTTTGAAATTTAATATTAATAAAATACCATTTAAACCAGATTTTATTTGGGCATCTCCACCTTGTACAACTTATAGTATTGCTGCCATATCGCATCATAGACCACACGATAAATCTTTGTCAGATTTTGCTATCAAAAGTGATTTAATAGTAAAAAAAACTTTAAGTATTATTAAAGATTTAAATCCAAAATATTGGTACTTAGAAAATCCCAGAGGTATGTTGAGAAAACAGAAATTTATGAAAGGTATACCAAGAACTACAATTTGGTATTGTCAATATAATGATAATAGAGCAAAACCTACTGATATTTGGAGCAATAATATTTATTCTATTTTTAATCCTAACGGTTGGCAACCAAGACCTGAATGTCATAATGGAAATAAAAATTGTCATCACGAACCGGCACCAAGAGGAAGCAGAACCGGCACACAAGGTTTAAAAGGAAATTATAATAGAAGCAAAATACCAAATCAATTATGTGTAGAGATATTAAAAAGTATATAAAAATTTCGTTATATATTAAAAGATTGAATAAACAATAATATTTCAATTATGGATAAACGTAAAAATAATGGTGGTGCAAGATCAGGAGCTGGTCGACCAAGAAAAGAAGATGAACTTAAATTAATTGAAAAACTAGATTTATTAATAGATAACAAAGAAGTTATTAAAACTTTAGGCAAACAAATATTAAAAGGAGATAGTCGTGCTATGAGTCTATACTTTGGCTATCGTTATGGTAAAGCAAAAGAATCGGTAGACATAACTTCTGATAGTGGTTTAAATATAAACTTCAAAGATTTGATAAAATTTAAGTGATTGAAATAAATAAAAAGTATTCAACATTATCAAGTTCAGATGCTAGATATTTCATAGTTACAGGTGGTCGTGGTTCTGGTAAATCTTTTTCTATTAATTTACTTCTTGTTCTTTTAACTTACGAATCAGGACACACAATCTTATTTACACGTTACACTTTAAGTTCAACATATATTTCTATTATACCTGAGTTTATAGAAAAAATAGAAATGTTAGATATCTTTAACGACTTTCATATTACTAAAGACGAAATAAGAAACGTTAAATCAGGTAGTAAAATCATATTTAAAGGGATCAAAACATCTTCAGGAGATCAAACAGCAAATCTTAAATCATTACAAGGTGTCACAACGTTTGTACTTGACGAAGCTGAAGAGCTAACAAATGAAGACACATTTGACAAGATAGATTTATCAGTAAGACAACAACACAAACACAATAGAGTTATATTGATTTTAAACCCAACTACAAAAGAACATTGGATCTATAATAGATTCTTTGAAGACAAAGGGATTCAAGAAGGCACAAACGAAACACAAGACAATATAACTTACATACATACAACGTATTTAGATAACATAGAGAACTTATCAGAAAGTTATTTAAATCAAATAGAGAACATCAAGAAACGTAGACCAGAGAAATATAAACATCAAATGTTAGGTGGTTGGCTAAACAAAGCAGAAGGTGTAATATTCACAAACTGGAAGATTGGAGATTTTAAAAAAGTAGGTGTAAGTGTTTACGGACAAGATTATGGATTCGCATCAGATGAAAATGTATTAGTAGAAACAAACATTGATTCAACAAACAAGATCATATATTTAAAAGAATGTTTTTATTTAAAATCACTAACAACAACACAAATTGCAGAACTTAATTTAAAACACGCAAAGAATAGTTTAATCATTGGTGATAGCGCAGAAAAACGTCTAATCTATGAATTAAAACAAAAAGGTTGTAATATTAAAGAATCAATAAAAGGACCAGGTTCAATAACTTACGGCATCTCTTTACTACAAGACTATGATTTAATAGTTGATCCACAAAGTATAAATCTAATTAAAGAACTAAACAATTACAGCTGGTTAGAAAAGAAATCAAAAACACCACAAGACAAATGGAACCACATCTTGGATGCTATTCGTTATTCTGTCACATATCAATTACAAAACCCAAATCGTGGAACATATTATATTAGTTAATGAATTGTAAAAAGTGTACACATAAAATGGTGTTTATTGGCTCTAATCAAAATGGTTTNTTATGGTTATGTNGAAAGTGTAATCATCTTAACTACGCAGACGCAAAAGAAGATCCTCGAAGAAAGTAAAAAAAGTTATTAAATATTTTGTTAATTAAATATATTGTATTATATTTGAAGTATAATTACAACGAAGTAATTATTAAAACAAACAAAACAAATGACATTAGAAGACAGTTGTAAAATTAATAACGTAGAATCAACTTTAAAACACTTATTGCAATTTGCAGAATTAGAACCTCATCATAAAAGATGGGTAATTGAATCATATAAAAACATTATAGATTTTAAACATCAAAACAACATCTTATGAATAAATGTGAAATATGTAAACACGAAAATCATATTGATTCATTTCTTTGTGAACAATGTGGGTTTGACTTAGAACTAACAATAACAAACAATTCGTTTAATTTACCAGAAATTAATATAAAATGAAAAAAAGACAATATAGATCAAATCAAGGTAGAAGTCCCTATCAAGAACAACAGTCAATGAAAATAATAGCTGTCTTGCTTTTAGTTGCGTGGACTTG
>JGI24004J15324_10000782_pt1 | contig 12787 bp, 21 predicted proteins | sample LinPmetageLP32_FD_15324 | JGI IMG/M metagenome (IMG submission 15324)
ATTCACGTTAGCTGAACCTGTTGTACTGTTATCTGGGTCACTCGAAAAGCCCATAATTCTGAACGTAGCAGTTGTAGCTGCTGTTGTTCCAGATAATTCTAAAGCTGACATCCCTGTTTTCACAGAGCCAGCAGTATAAGAAATATCTGCGTTCAAACCGACATCGGTTTGAGCTGGAGAACCTGCACTTTGAATTTCAAATACAGCATCAGGGTCATCTATTACGAATGCTTTAATATCGGACGATACAGTTCCATCAGGAAAATGTGAACTGAAAACAGTATCACCTGAAGAGTTTGTAAAAGTACAACCTCTAAAAATTCCGATAGACTCATCCCCAGCACCAGATACTAAAATAGTACCAGTATTGAGCATTTTTACTAAATCGCCTGAAAAAATATTCCCAGAAGCACCAGAGGCAATTGCGTATTCTGTTGTTCCACCTACTTGTGGAGCAGAACCTAATTTACCTACAACACGTGCTCCGAAAGGGGCATTTTTGTTAGCCATAATAAGTCACCTTATATTTGTTATTTAAAGTTATAGCGATCAACTACGTTGACCACCGCCAAAAGTTACTTTGCTTGATCTCTGAGGATTTAACATCGGAGAACTTGGATCTGATTCCTTCATCATATCGTTATCTACAGCATCTTGCTGAGTTTTGGCACGGTTAGCATAGTAGGAGTTTCTCTCTTCCCGTGTTTCATTTGGAATCTTAGCCAATAGCAATCCACCTCGTGCAACAACTCCTGCATGTTTACCTTGTTGTAAAGTATCAAAACGATCTTGGTCAGAATCATGTAACTCATCAGATCTTACTAGGTCGAAACCTTCGCTTAATCTTGAAGTTATATTCTTGCGATCTTCTTGGCCTACAATTTCGGCTCTGATCCACCTGTAAGTGTAACCTTCAGGTGCAGGAGGAGTATCCAACGTAGATGGGGGGCTCCATGGTTTGCGAGCTACTTTGTCAGCTCGAGTGTCGGCAGAACGTGGTGTCCTGTTTAAATCTTTGTTGTCATTTTCTGTCATAACTATTACCTTTTAACATATTTTGCGTACTCTTTCAAAGGTACGTTCAATTTTTTTGCCATTTGAACTTCACTAGGAGAGAGTTTTACCTGTCTATTACCAGTATTTCCACTTACTCTACCTGCTGAAGCCACCTTTTGTGACGGTTTTGTTTTTCCATTAGTATTTGTAAAATACTCAGGATGTTTATCCCGAATCCTTGCATTTACTTCTTTAAAATACGCATCACTTTCAACTACAAAACCCTCTGTCAACAAGTCTTCATGAATTTCAGTTCCTGATTGATGCATAAGTGCATTACTTAAGAACCAATCATTACCATCATCAATCCAATCTTGCATTTTTGAATTGTATCCAGTTTGTTGTTGAACGGGTTGTTCTATTGTTTGAGCTTGCGTGCTTGTTTGGATCTGGTGCATACGTTGCTTACCGTCAGAAACTCTTTGTTCTTGTACGGCTATTTTTGCTAAAACATCTTGAGCTTGTGCAACTTTTTCATAATCAGCAACTTCATGTGCTTTTTGCAAAGATGCCATAGCTTGTGCTTTTTGTGACTCAAGCCTCGTTGCAGATTCATCAAACGTAGTTTGTTGTAAAGAGTGAGCTGTAGATTTTAATCTTTCATTTTCTGCTGATATATTCTTAGCATATTGGTATGCAGAGTCTTGACCTCTTTCAGCTTCTCTTAACTTTCTTGTAAGATTGTTAATTCTTTTTTGTACTTTGTCAGAGTAATCTACTAATTCCTCTTCTTTGTCTTCATCTTTTTCTTCAATAACAGTTGTTTCTTGTACAACCTCTGTTACTGGTGCCGCAGCTACAGATTCTTCTGTCTTATCAACAGGATCATCTAAATCTACGATCTGACCTTCTTCTTCTATAACCTCTTCTTGTTTTAATGCTTCTTCAGACATATTTTCTCCTTATACTGCAAGAATATCATCAGGATCAAGTATGGTAGCTATTACTTCATCGTCATTAATGATTCTGCATTCAGACTCATCACCTAACTTAAAGCGAGCACCAGCATATCTGCCTATTAATACCCATTGTTTTTCCTGACACCAAGGTTTCTCAAATTTGTTTGAGTCTGCATAGCAATCAGGGCCCATTTTTACCACATACCCAACAACCGTAGCAAGAGATTCTCTATCTACTGTTGATTGTACTAGGTGGATTCCACCTTCTGTAACCGCTTTACCTTTATAAGGTAAAATTAATATACGCCAACCAGTAGGTTGTGGCATACGGTCTACAAAAGATTTTTCTAGTAAGGTTGGATCCAACACCCTTGCTGACTCTTTAACGTAGGCAGCGTTTTCTTCAATATCTGGGGTTGGAGTTTCTTGTTCTTTGTTTTTTAGATCTGCCTCTATAGACTTTGCGACATGATCAGGGACTTGTATCTTCGTCATCTTCTTGTGTTTTTCCTAGCAGCTCTCTAAATATATTTTCTGCATCGGCTAGAGAACTGTAACGCCCACGCAAATATTCGTACTGAGAAAATTCACTACATCCTGCTAACATAGCATCCTTAGTGTCTTCTCTTCTGACTTCTATTTCTTTAATAAATTTCTTTGCAAGCCAAACTGCATCCATTAATAAATACCAGAAAACTTACCACCAAACTCGGCGGCACCCATACCTCTAGCTTTACCTTTTCCCATACCTGGTTTAGCTTTTGTATTAGCTGAAAAAGTACCAGCTTTAGTTTTAGTAGATGCACTACCTTTATTACTATAGCTGTTTTTATTCTTCAATACTTTGGGTGTTTTCTGTTGACTTACTTCTGTTCTTTTATACATGCGTTCTATTATGTAGAGTAAAAATTAATTTTGCAACTTTTATTTACCTTGGCCTGCATACTTTTTATATTGTTTTTTTGATTGTTTACTTTTTGGATAAGTATTTTTACTGTTGCCTATTGAGGTTCTTTTACTTTTTCTTTTTTGATTATCTAATTTAAAGACACTATAACCTTTGATCTTTACAGCCATTAATTACGATTCATTAAGTCTAAGTTTTTTAGTAACCTTTGTTGATCTAATCTTGCCCTTGCAGTATCGTCACGCATCTCTGCTATATCTTCTGAAGTCTGTATTCTTTCTCTATCAACATTAATTCTTCTTTGTGCATCCTGTTCCTTACGTCTTTCTTGAGTAATAAACTGTTGTTGCTCTATCGCTAATTCTTGACCCTTGAGTGCAAGCTCTTGTTTTCTAATCGCTACTAATGGGTCTTCATCCTCTGGTGCGGAAATCCTAGCCGTATAGTCAGCAATTAACTCTGCCATTATAGGGGCTGAGAACTGAGATAAGATATTGTTTGCTTCTTGTAATAACTGACCTTGCTCTGCTGGACTTACTTGTTGGGCTTGTTGTTGTATCTGTTGATACTGTTGGATAACCTCTGGTGGCATTTGTTGTTGAGCTAGTATGTCAGCTTTCATCTGTAGATGTTCCATAATATGTGAATGTATTAAAGCTTGTACTTGTGCATTCATTTGTACAGGCGGAGTATTTAATAAACTCATGTGAGTTGCTATATGGGCATCATGGTTTTGCTCAGGAAATGCTTTAGCAGGATTACCTAGTAACAGTTGAGTATTTTCAAACCCAGCTTCAATAGGCTTAGGCTCTGTTTGTGGTGGTGGTGCTAGTATTTGATCAACATTATCAACACCTATTGCTGAGTACATACGCTTGTAAGACTCGTAAACTCCTGATGGACCGTGTACTTCTGGATTAGATTGTACTAACTGCATCATTTCTTGGGCCATAGCTATACGTTGCGATTGACTAAATATATCAGGGTTAGATACAGGGAATACATCAACCCTATCATCAAAGTCTGTAAGCTTGATAGTATTATTAGCATTAGCTACGTTGTAAGGATATTCTTCAGGTAAATATTCTTTAAATACCTTAGATAGAATCCTAAACTCTTTCTTTTGTGAATTGTGCAGTCTTTTATGTATTGCAGATAATACTTTAGTGGATCTTTCTAATAAAGCTAATGTAGTTCCTACAGGTGCGTTTGGATTACCTTGACCTACGTTTATCTCAGCTATAGATGCAAATCTTTGCCCTGCATTAACTAATATACCTAAAAGATTTAATAAAGTGCCGCTTGGCTCTTTAAAAGGTAGTGGCTGTATAGATTCTCTAAGTGATCCACCTGGAGCATCAACATCTCTAAACTCACCTGGTTGGATTGGTGTATCTTCGTCTCTAATTCTTATACCACGGGTTTTAAAACCAGCAGGCAGGTTAGCAAGGGTACCAGCATCAATAAGTTGTCTTAAAATAGAGGTAGAGGCCTTAGATAGGCCGCCAATCATGTGAGTAAGACCAAAACCATAGAATCCTAGGCCAGGAAGNAACTTAAAGTGAACAAAATACTCTATTTTCTTACGTAATGGGTCGTTTTCCTCGTAATTACGGTAAATACTAAGGATATTGTTACTATTTGAGTCAATTGTGACGATATAAGGTAGTTTTACCCCTGTGATCTCACCCATTTCGTCCATATCTTCAAAGCCATCGATCTCTAGATTACAATGGACTTCGTAAAGTAAAGATACTTCACCTGTATCATAACCAGGCTCCATACCTGATAATTCGTCTATTTCTTCTTGAATTTGACTGGCTTGGTCACTATCAACGCCTTGAACCTCTACTTTACGGTAAAAACCTATTGCTTGGAGCTTTTTAACCTCGTTTTCAGGCATTTTGACTACATTTGTAATTCTAGGACATGATTCTAGGTCTGTGGAGAAATAAGGCACGATTAAGTCCTCTGGTGCAATAAATTTAGATACTGCACGTCCTAGTGACTCATCATAGTAAATCTTTTTAAACGCAGACCCTGCCAAAGGTAAATAAAACAACATCTGGTCTAATTCTTCGTCAAACTCTTCCATAACGTGCGTTATTTGATAGTTCATAAAATCTTTAACTCTTTGGGCTTGTTCTTCAACAATAGAATCGTATTTACCTATAACTTGAGTTTTTACTGGACCGTTAGAGGGTAACAGCTCTTTGTAGGCTTGAGCTTGAAAGTTTGTGACTGCTTCGCCTAATAATGGATGTATAACACCAGAGGCACCAGCAAAGGGTTCTGATCTTTCTTGATCAAACTTCATACCTAAATATTTAAGGCCGTCTGTATAAGTTTTTTCCCAATCTTCTCTTGAAGACTTATCCTTTTCAATTCCAGAGGTTAGCTCTGTTGCTATACCGTTGAGAGTATCATCATCAAGTGACTCTGCAATATTACTGTCAAAGCCAGTATCCATTGGCATATCATCCATACCGTTTAGGATTGCACTACCGTCCTCTTGTATTTCAAAATCTTCTTGCCCTGCCTCTTCTATTGCTTCGATAGCAATTTGCATATCTTCAGTTCCTTCGAGGGTGTTTTGGGAGTTTAGTATATTGTTCGGTTCTTTTTCTATTGCCATTAGTAATATGCCCTTTTAACTACAGGTCTAGTGTCTTCTAAATAATCATCCTGTAATGACACTAATCCGCCTTCACGAAAACGCATTAAGGCTTGAGACATAGTATCACATAAATCGTCATTTTTTCCAAAGGGAAAAGCTGCACACTCTTCTATCATATCCTCTGCAAACTTTTTTTCTGGTGCCCATACTAAACCAGACTCAAAGATTGGTGCTACTGAGTGCATACGTGTAGATTTATCGTGGCCTCTTGTAGGAGAATAATTAACAACAGGTATACCAAGTCTTCTAAGTTCGTGGGTTAGAGGCGTACCAGATGCCTTGCTTTCAATCAGGGTCATATCAGGATCCCAATATTTATATTCTTCGTAGGCTACCCGTTTAAGTTCAGGAAAGTCCCACCTGCCTTTTTGGGCATCAAGCAAAATAATAGAGTCTGGATCGTCAGGTGTTGGTTGAAAAACACCCCAAGTAGAAATAGCAGAATAGTCTGCGTTTTGTTTCTTACTGTAGGCGGTATCGTAACTTTGTATTATATATTTTACAGGGGGCAAGGAATCAGCTGTCCAGGGATTCCACCACTCACGTTTAATAATAGATCCTTCTTCAGATGTTGGAGTTTGCATCCATTGTGCATTCCATTTTTGGGTAGGTAAAGAAGCTTTTACTTTTTGCAACTCTTTAATATCCCAGAACTCAGGCCATAGTGGATTACCTGTTTCTTCAAAGATAGCTGGAAACTCTACAATATCCCATTGGTCGGCAAGTTCCTCCTTTTGGGCTTCTAAGAGCTTTTCGGTAAGATCTAATGAACTCCACCTAGTCATCACAAGAATAATGGCTCCTCCTGGTTGTAATCTTTGTCTAGGTCCAGAGGTATACCATTCCCAACAAGCCTCCATAGCTGTTGGAGACAGGGCATCTTGTTCTGAGTGTGGATCGTCAATTATAAGTAAATCCGCACCACGACCTGTAATAGCACCTCCTACACCAGCAGCGAAGTATTCTCCACCTTTATTGGTTTCCCAACGACCAGCAGATTTGGAATCAGCTTGTAGTTCTACGTTACTAAATATTTTTTTATACTCTTCAGTATCCATCATGTTTCTCACTTTACGGCCAAAACGAACCGCAAGCTCACCTGTATGAGTAGTCTGCATGATTTTACGATTCGGTTGCTTACCCATAATCCAAGCAGGGAAATAGGTAGAACAGAACTCGGATTTGGTATGCCTTGGCGGCATGTTTACGATTAACCGTTTACATTTACCTGAAGCTACCTCTTCTAGCTTTTGTGCAAAGATTTTATGGTGACGGCCACAAATAAACTCTGGCCACATGTAATCTATAAAACCTAGGAAAGAATCCTGACATTCCTTTTGTGTATTAATCAGAGACAGTCTCTCTTTTAACAACAGGGTTTCACGTATTTCTGAATCAGATAGGTGCGAAAAATTAGGATTGGTCATACGTTAAATATCAAATTCTTTTCTTAACTTTTCAAGTAGTTTAGGATCCAACGGTTTTCTGCCTTCAAGTTTAGATATTTTATCAGCTATTTCTTGAGAGCTGTTATAAGGTATACTTTTTCTTATTGCTTCAGCTTCTAAAATATCTTTACTAGAACCTGGATCAAATTCTAACTTTTCAGCTTTGAGTAATCTATTATATTGGTTTTTTAATATTTTAATTTTTTTTCCAGGACCAACTGCCTCAGCTGCAAAACCTGCTAACCCCTTACCACGTAATCCTAGTTTATCAACTAACTGTTGGGCACCAGGATTTAGCATCTGATAAAGTGGTCCACCAAAGGTTTCATTCATTTCAAAGGGAGATATAGGAGTAATTGAACCTACGTCATCCACAGGATTTATAACAGGTAATTCATCAATCACAGTTGGGCCTCCTTTAGCTAATTTTTTTGTTGTTTCATCAGCTAGTTTTGCAATTGTATCTATAGCTTTTTTATCCACAAACATATTAGTAGGTTTTATATTAGTTAAATCTGTAATAATTTCAGATTCATCAAACGCTGTATATGCAAAGTTATCAAAGTCAGAAGTTACCGTATAACTATTAGCTACTTCATCTACTGCGTCATAATAATCATAACCGTCATCAACTAAATCATCTACAAGATTTGACCAATTTGTTTCTGCATGTTTGAACATCCAGTCTTGTTGTGTTGCTGTATCCAAATTTCTATAGATAGCAGGTATGTAGGCATCTACTTTTTCTACAGGAATTTTATATTCTAAAACTACAGGTTGCCTAATTAATTTTTTAGTTTCATATTTACTTTGAAGTGAAATTGGATCCATTGAATCAAAAATATCTGCTTTTTCACCTGGTTTTATTTTTCCAACATTTATTTCAGCTCTGGATAGTGCTTGTTTTTGTGCATGAGCAGGATTTAATGTTGTGCTAGTTAAACCAACGTCAGGTTTTAATTTATTTGATTCTGCTAAATTTAAGTATCGGTACAAAGTTACGTTATTATTTTTATCAACTAAGTTGTTATCTTTGAGATATTTAATGGAATGTTTTTTTATTAAAGGAGTATTTTTAACTACATCTGCAAAAGCTTCTTTTGTGCCCATATCTTTTGTTGACTCTACCCAATCATTAATACGTGTTAAGTCATTTTCCCTCATAAATATATCATCAAGCTTTTCGCTGGCTTTTTTTAATCCTTTTCCTGTTTTTACGGCTTTACCTAGTGGAGTTTGACCAGCAACATAATCAATTAAAGACAAAGGATCTGTAACTTTAGGTGTGGGCAAAATAAATTCTTTAATATTTCCAATAACTCCAAAAGCTTTTTTAAGTTTTTTTACGACAGGATCTCCAAACCTAGGATCAATATATTCTCCGCCTGCAAAAGATGGATCTAATGGAGAGAATGGCTCTATAGAACCTACGTCAGGTAAATCGTTTGGACCGCCTTTAGCGAAAGAATTATTTAGTTTTTTTTTTCGCCTAATCCCATAGGCATTTGTGCTTGCATTTGTGATATTGCAACATCTAAATTATTGATTTGATTTGCAATAGCTTGAGCCGTATTAAAATCTTGATCATTTACCGCAATATTATAATCATTCATAAGATTAGTAATCTGAGACTGTAAGGTAAATATTTGATTTTCTATAGACCTATCTTGCATCATAGGTTCGTTGTCGGACATACCTTGTTGGATCTGATCTGAAGGACCACCTTGAGCCATAGGCATACGTTGTTGACCGCCAAGTAATTGATTAATATCAACACCTAGTATCTGAGCGGCTTGTTCAAGCTCGTCTTCACTAATACCGTATTGCTCTAGGAACTGAGCTATCTCTTCTGCGGACAGACCTTGTTGGATCAACATGTCAATAACTTGTAATATCTGCTGTAGGGCTCCCTGAGCCTCTTGCATTTCAGCCTGGGTCACTTCTTCTGTTTGAGCAGGCATCTGCTCAGATAAATTGGGGGCCATAGGAGTCTCTTGCATCATAGGAGCAGGAGCTACATTTGGCATCATCATATCTTCTTCCATAAATACCTCAATTAGGGACGCAATCTGTACGGAGGTTAAAGATGTACATATTTCGACTGCATCCCCTTTTTTTAGAATTGTATCATCAAATAGCAAAAATACTAGAATGTTGTGAAAATTAAAATCGTATGAGAGAAAGCTTGTACTTGTATATAATATATTTAGTACGGTTACTTTTTTGGGGGTGGGGGGTAAAAACTATTGTTATGTGTATATAAAAATGGGGGTCTAAGGGAACCTAGATCTACATGATCTAGCACAAAGATCCTGTTAGATCCGTAAAATGTAAGCCAGAGATCCTTATAGATCCCTTAAATTAAAGCTCTCTAAGGCTCTGTATTGAATAGTTTTATTTATCTAATGTCATTACTTGGTTTATGTAAGTAAGAGCTTAGAATAAGAGCAAATAATTATTCCAGATCTCTGGTCAATTCTTGTTTAAAGAATGTGATAAGAATAGGATTTAACCCAAATGCCCTAACAGATCCCTAAGATCATGATCCATAAAAAAAGGGAGCAGCAGCTCCCTTGTAATCCAGATGACCGATAATCTATAAGTAATCCCTACCAAACACTTTACCAGTCTCTGAAAGCCATCTAGGCGTTTCTACTGTATGATCACATGACTGACAGTTACCACCTTCCTCTGCTCCTATCTCTGGATCAACAGCTAAAAAGCTTTCATAATCGCCACACTTAGGACAATCAATATAAGGATTTTTATATTTACTCATCTTCGTCACCATTAATATTATTCAGAGCTTCGGCTGCAGNGTTGCATTTATCTAAGTCCAGAGGATCTGNAAAAGTAAATACAATTGGTTCATCTCCTCTAGGTCTTTCAATATTGTTCTGATTACTCCAACCATTTTTTTCTTTTGTCCAGGCTTTTTTCTGGTTAGATTCTAATATCTCTTTTCCTGTCAATTTCTTATTCTTCATTTTTTTCTCCTTTTTTTACAAAAACGACCTCACCAGAGGGTGCCAGTTGCATTTTCTTTGCATAGGGAAGGCTATGCCCTCCGTCAATTATCTGTTGTTTATTTTTTTCCTGATACCAGAGCAGACACAATTTTGACTTAGTAACGCTCAACTCATTTAACCAGACTGAATTCTTATAACCTTCCGGATCTTCCTCCCATTTCTTTTCTACCAGATCTATTAGTGTATCTAGATCTTTAATATCTAATTTCCAGTTACTCATTATCTTTACCCTCCTGTATTTCTTCTAAGATCTCATCTTTTGATTGATCTAAAGCAACTACCATACAACCAAGCATAGTTACTTGTTCTTTTGTCATAGGCTCACCATAATTTATGTAAGCATCTTTTAACCTATCTTCGCAGGCTTTAATAACTAACAATAAACCAGAGACACAATCATTATCTGTTGCGTCATACATCTGTAATGTAATATTCTTGTTCATCTAACTAGCCTCCTTTTTCTTTTGTTGTTCTTCGTATGTATCGTTAAAAGCTACTTCGATCATCTGGTCAATTAACTCTTCGATTTGATTTATTGTTTTACGATTATTTTCATAAGCTTCCCTGCTATCACACCAACATAATTTGTAAAGTTGCTCGGAATAAGTTTGCCACCTTTTAGCATATTCTGCCAAAGTAAAATCTTGCATATCAATTTCGTCAGGCCTAAAGCCATTATTTAATTTTATTGTTTTTTCTTTAGCCATTACACCACCTCCAACTGCTGTATGTCATCAAATCTATCTAACTCAATTAAATAATTAACTGTTTCTGTCCAATTCTTAAAACAGTTATCAGTATTGTAGTTATGGTTTTCTACAATACCCTCATTCGGATAACCTAGATCATCTGTATAAGCCATAAGAATATTTGACTCATCTGTCAAAGTGCCATAACACTCAACCCCTTTTATTACTATTACTCTACTCATGTTAATTAACCTCCGTATTTGTTGTTTAACATATAAGTATTATAACTGATATTCATTACTATTTGTAAAAAACATGTATAAAAAAAGGGAGTTAACACCCCCCTTTGTTTATTGTGATGATCTAGATTACTTACTAGCCATATACTCTTTTGCACTATCTAAATTTTGATAGTCGCACAAATCAAGCCTTCTTTTTTGGTCTGCAACTGTTAGCGTGTCCCAATCTTCGGGTCTTGTTACGCCCTGGGTTTCATAAAACCTCATACGCTGATTATTTGTTTTTCTAATATCCTCTTCATTTTCGTCATTAGACATTAACTCAAATAAGGTTGATATTGTTGCAACTGTTTTAAATGGGTCTGATGTATCAAGTAAATCATTATCTTTTAATATTTTCCTTGCTTGTTCATCAAAGTCATTAACGCGTATGTCTTTATTTGGATTTATCCAATATAGATGTCTTGCTGTTGTGTTGGACCATTTATTAACGCTAATAAGATTATCGCCAAAGTATTTTATTGCTATTAGTGTTTGATAACTAAAATATAATTCATAACCTTTTATTGTATGTGTATAAAAGTTTCTTGTTGTTCTGGGATAACTTGGCTTAGTTCCCTGTAGATTTATTTCACTTTTTAATATGCTCATTATTAATTATCCAGAAGATCAGTTGCAAAAGAATTATATAGTTCTTCTGTTGTGCCGTATAAATCCAAGAGTTCTGCGAGTGTCATATTTATAATTGCATTTCTATTGTTTGTATCTAATGAACAAACCTCTTTGTGTAGTTGCTCAACAACTATACCAAACATACAAGCTCTTTTTTTTGTCATGCCCAGATTGTCAATTAGATGTGTATTAAACACTCTAGGTTGAACATCTACACAATCGACTTTTTCGCCTGTCATAAGTGATACTGTTACCCTATCATCCCTAGTTTTAGAATCAACAAATTCTTCACGTTGACCGTTTGTTAAATTAAAGTAGTTTTCCATATTTACCTCCGTTATTAAAAATATGTAATATAGATTATACATCAACAATTTACAATTTGTAAGAAAAGATGATTTTATTTGATTGAGTGAGAGACAGAGATAACTAATGCTATTAATTACCTCAATGTCATACATATATCTACATTAATAATAATATCTCTTTACAAATAGTAAGAAATAAAAGATAATCGTAAGTGGAGGTTATTCATTATGAATAAAGAAAAAGAACACTATGTGTGGAGAACAGAAGCTTATGAGTTTTCATTTAAGATTGAGTTAGCCGTTGGGACTTTTGAAGCCTACGGCCACTGGTCTGACGATGGAGAGATTGATTATGATTATTTTATTAATCAAGAGTTAGTAGATGGAGGTCGATATAAAAATGACCTTTGGAAAGATTGCTACCACTATGAATGGGATTTATTAATATACGAAATTTTAGAATGCATTAATGGGGGTAAATAATGTCTGAACCAACGCACATAAGCGAATATGTAGATAAACATATTAACCGTATTAGAAGAAATACTAAACTTAAAAAATTACAGGATAAATACGGTAATGATGTAAATGTTAAACATCTTACAGAACAAGAACTAAAAGAATGGATAGATTTATTTAACAAAAAAAGGGGTAACAATGAATAAAGAAAAAAGAGTTTTTTATGTTTGTGATGATACAAATAAAAATCATTTTGAATATAAATTTGAAAGAACTAAAAATCAACTAAAACAAGAAATTCAAAAACTAAATGTTGGAGATATATACCCATTATCAAAAACAAGATATTTAATAAGGAGTTATTAACTATGGATATATTAATAAGAGAAAAAAGAACTTTATAT
>JGI24004J15324_10000784_pt1 | contig 12756 bp, 12 predicted proteins | sample LinPmetageLP32_FD_15324 | JGI IMG/M metagenome (IMG submission 15324)
AGGAAATTCTCTTTGCCCCCAACATTTCCAGCATATTCTTCAGCGATCTTTTCTAGTTCCATCTTGTTTTGCTGACGACAGATAAAGACAGAGTTCGCATTATTACGAATCATTCCAGAGACCGCACGAAAGGATTGTGTGCTTATCAAATAAAAATCTATATAATGACGGAAGCGTGTAGAGAAGAAAGAGACAGCATTACTCTTTGAGAAATCTTGAGTTAAGATATCATCAAGGATTAAAGCATAACTCGGTCGTTCATCTCGTTCATATTGAGCTTGCTCCTTCATTATCCCACTAATCATGGAGTCATCATAATGATCCATACAATTGAAATGTTTAGAGAGGAGGACACCCTTGTTATCTGTGTGCAGAGTATTAGAGATAAATGTGACAGTATCAAACATTCCTTTATAGAAATCTTCGTTCATAAACATATTGACTAATAGATTTGATTTTCCACTTCTGACTGAACCGATAAGCAGACCGAGACAAGGGAGCGACGGAAGATTTTCATGAATATCTGCGAATCGTGTATCTTCTTTGAGGTCTTTGACTTTGAGGATTTTGGGGACTTGCTTCTTAGACATTTACTCTACGATAGATAATTTATATAGTGAAGATTATTTTAAATTAGAGACCCATACCAGATAAGAGGTTACCATACTTACCAGCACCACGATGACGACCCCACGCTGGTTGCTGGTGATTGACTTGCTGAATCGTCTGTTTGATTTGAGCTTGTTGTTTTTCGATATCTTTGATGCGTTGCTTTTCTGCTTTCCGGTCTTTTCTGATCTTTTCATAAGCAAGAAGCGTATTGAGTTGAGCTCGTTCTACATCTTCAGCGGTGATTCCACCCCCAGCAAGGGGGGGGTCACGAGTGGGAGGAGGACTACGAGGTTTCTTTCTGGGTGCTTTGACATATTCTATTTCTTCTTCACTTGAACTATCAGCAATCATTACTTTCTTGACTTTTTTTGTTTTCTTGTTGAGTCGTGCGTTTTGTAACTCAAGATCTAATTGTTTGTTTTCAAGTTGTAATTCTTTTTCAGCATCTATGATGGATTCTTCTTTGAGTTTAAGAGCACGCTTCTTTTCAAGATTCGCCATTCTTGTTGCACGCCCTCTCGCTAAGGCTTCTCGTCTCTTTTCCTTGTCTTCGTCTGACAGAGGTTTTCGTGGTCGGCGTTGTGTCTTTTTGGGACTAGTTGAACGAGTGGGTTGTCCTCGTTTGCGAGGAGGAGCATTCGCAAAAATATCTTCTTCAACTATCTCTGGTTTCTTAACAAAATCTAAATCAATCATCTCTTCTAACTCATCTAACAGAGAAGCAGCTGGAGCAGCTTGAGGTTCTTGAACTTGAAGTTCATGGTGAATGAGTTCAACTGATTGTTCTTCTTCTTCTTCTTCTTCAAGAGGCATTTGCGTAGAAGGAGGAGGAGTAATACTAAAATTTAAGATACTTGGTTTCGAAGGCATTATACTTAGTGCTAATATAATATTTTTATATCTAGAACGAATTATGGTTTCTCACGAAAGTGAAGAACAATAATCGTTGTTCCAGTCAGAGAGTCGCAAAGTCGTTCATCAGCATAGACGAGTGAAAGATCTAACTGATTGACATGGAGAGGATTCGGATTTTTCAAATCAAGATAGACGAGGGTAGAAGGTTCAAAGAAAAGTCTACCAGTTTCATTTTGTCCGTCGAAGCGTGGTAAGTGAGCGATGATGCGAGAAGGATTTCCATTTCCAGCATTCATGGTTTCTTGTTGAAAGTTATCAAGTCTTACAAAGATAGATTTCGTAGATTTACTATCTGGACGATTTGTGCTGATGATTGATTGACTGACGAGTGTTCCCGCGACGACTTGTGCTAACCATGGAGGAGCAGTATCTATCGCACCAGTCTGATCTTCAAGACCCAATATCGCTCTCGTATTCGCATCCGAACTGGGTGCATAAATAGTTGATGGGCCAACAACAATCACCGGAAATATCTGAGTGAATTTAGTCGTACCAGCATCAGCTATCCCATATTGAAGGACTGCATGGTTGATATTGAGCCATCGTGTTTCAAGGTTTCTGTATTGAGTAATACCGACATCGGTATTTCTCTCCATAAGGGTTTGATAATATGAAGGTTGAAATTGACATCCTTGAGTTGTATAAACTCCTTGTCCGCCGACAGTCAAGAGTTTTGTCATTCGTACTTGAAAATCAGTCTGAGCTGGACCAGCTTGTCGTCCAACGAGATTGAGTTGCATAACTGGATACATATTCCACCCAGTCTGACACACCGGTTTGGGATTTTGAGAGATAGCTGGCGGGGCCACTTGGAATTCAAGCAAGGTGACGGCGTCCATCAAGATCTTAACGCGTTGTCCAGAAACTTCAAATGTAATAGTTCTGAAACGACTTGCATTCGCGGCCATATCATATGGAACATTAAACGGAGCTGCTGCTGTTCCTCCAATCGTATAATCTACATTTTGAAGTTTGGGACTATCATTCACGAGACTACCATTACCAGCACCGAGACCAATTGTATTATCACCTTTGACGCACTGGACTACACGAAGAATACCATCGTCATTTACACAGACACCATAATCCATATATATGTCCCAGTCTCGTAGTCCAATTCCCGCAAGTTCTTGAACTCGTTTTCCAGCTCCTTGGAAATAATCACGAGGCCCAAGGCGTTTTACATCTAGACCACCATTCGCTACTGGACACGGAGTTGTATGGAAGCGTGAGAGACCGACCATGAATTTACATTTTTGATTGACTCCACCATTCGGAACTTGATTACTACACCCTTCAATATTATAAGTGACACCACCATTAAACGGAGAGACTGGTGCTCCAGAGAAGGTTGTACCAATAGTGTCTTGTACTTCTGGAACATTATTTTTCAATCTCATTTCTACAACACCATCACCAGCGACATCTAGACCATTAAGAACATATTTTTTCGCACCCACTACATCACCAGTCAAATCAGTTCCACCAAATCTACCATTCTCACGAAGCGCACGATCACAAAAATCAACCCCAGTCGTATTTACGAGGTCTGCTGAAGCGAGTCCATTCCCAAGCAAAACATCGACCGCTGTAGCGTTATACTTGATCTGGATATTATATCCCAAGACCGCACCATCAGTATCACGCTCTATTGTAACTCTAGACAGAGGAGCGGTTGCTGCTGTTCCCGCTGGTGTATAACAAGGATGAAATAATCCTCCACCGGTGCCTCCTCCAGTTAGATCATCGGTCGTCTCGTTTAAGACTCGTTGTATTTCATCAGCCATTTGTTCGTATGTAAATGTTCCAGATGGGTCATTTGGGAATAACTCAAATCGGATGGGAACACTTAGACATTCTTCAATACGATCACGCTGACCCGGAATGGGGGCTCCATCAACGATATACTCTCCAAGATACATGTAAAAGACTTGGCGTCCTCCTTGAATTCCAATCGTACCATCAAGCGTAATCTTACATGACTGCATCGCAACTTGACAATTCACCGGTAATGTCATAGTTGATGTCAAGGCATTACGAAATGAATTTGCTTTATAGATGCTCGTCGATCTCCCCGCAATTGTCGTTTCGCTGCTATCATTCGCACAGATAACGAGACTCATTATTATATTACCTTCTTATATATTTTTTTGAGATTACTAAAAAAATCTATTCTATACCATATGCCGAAACATTACGAGAGCGACAAGGATCCAAAGATACCGCCAAGGACAAGCAACAAATACAAAAAATCAGATGTATTTGAAACTAGAGAAAAAAAACAATCCTCAAAAAAAACAAAAAGGAAGTCGATGTCTAAACGCAAATACTAAATCCATGAAATTTAAATATATCTAAATTTATTGTATGGACTATGATAAGTATCTAATGATGGCTATGAGACATAACTGGAGACAAAAAAAATACGACGAACTTATGGCTTTAAAAAGATTAGACTTACCTCAAGATGTCCTTAACACAATCCACTATCAATATAAATGGGATACCATCGAAAAAGAAGCACGAGCACATTTTAAATGGGAAGTGTTGCGTGAACTAAGATTCAAGTCATATTACTCTGACCGCATGTATACTATCTACAAGGAACTCCACTTACCAAAGGAATATGAAGATGAGGTCGACAAACCAGATGAAGGTGATATATTTGATGAATTTCTTATAATGCAAGATGATTAGTCATATGGGTCAGATGCGAGTGCTTTATCTCTTGCTTCTCTCTCTCGCTTGTCTTGATAATATTTTAGTCCTCCATCAGTCTGTTCTTCTCTCCACGCAAGCTCCTCAGCCATTTCTCGTTCTTGTCGTTCAGCTTTCTCGTGGGGTGTTTCTTTTTTTGGTTCTGGTGCGTAGATGTCCTCATAAGGGTCATCTTCGTAAGGATCTGGAGGCGGTGGAGGAGGTGTAGATACCTTAGAGACTGCGAGTGAATCTGTGCTCTCATCATCACTATCAAGGCAACTATAATCATTTGTAAGTGTCGCCTCTCCATCAAGGTCAAAATTCTCTTGAGGTTCTGGCTCTGGATGTTGAAATACTGGTGCTGGTATACTCTCTGGTATGGGTGCTGGTGCTGGTACGAATTGTTTATCAAGGAGTTCTTGTTGAGCCTTAAGTTGACTTTTGAGTTCTCGTATTTGTTCTATACGCCGTGCTTCATTTGACTCGTATCGTAATTTATCACGATCTCGGTCGTCCCAGCAGTATGCGAAAGCTACAATATCAGCAGAATACTCCTTCAACCTTTTCATCTTCTTGATTTGATAAGCTTTATTCTGTTCTTGTTTTGTAGTGGGTTTGTCCTCGTCGTAGTCTATCCCATTTCTATCACGCCACATCCTCCAGTAATCCTCAAACATTCGGTCACGGCGGTCTTTGACACCAAGGTAGTCAAGTGTGTTATCAAACATGAGACTCATTATTCTATAGTGTAGACAATTCTTTAAGTCACTTAATATTAAGTGAAATCACTTACTCCTTAAGATTAAGTGTAGTTATTTTAAGACTTATTTTGAAATTTATTTTTCTCTGATACTCTCTAGAATACTACACTTAATCTTAAGGAGTAAGTGTTTTCACTTAATATTAAGTAAACCATGAATAGATCTAATCTATGATACATAGAATAATTGATACTAATCTCTGTCAAATTTATTGATAAAAATTGAAGGTATTTAAACACTTATCTATGGGACACTATAATGCCACGAGTGACGAATAAACGATTTTTGCTGACTAATCTCCCCTTCGGTAAAGAACATGAAGAGAAGATCTACCCTTTGATTAAAAATGTCTTTAACAACAAACTTGAAAAAGCTGACGACCAGTATAGTAACTTTGATTATCTAAGCGATGATATGGTTGTAGAACTCAAGACACGAAGAGGTGATTACCTCCAGAAACAATATGCGACCTTTCCCTTTGATGCCGTGAAATTCGACAAATGGCGAGAATTGAAAAATAACAATCCGAACCTTGAAGGATATATCTGCTGGTTATGGGTTGACATGGGTCGTTTACATTACTGGAAGATCCATGAAAATTCACCAGAGAGTAATGAGATAGATCATTTCCCATCTCGGTGGGAGGTCGATGGTAAGGAGAAGGAGGTGATTGAAGTCTTTCGTGAGGATACAGAGATGATATCACTCAAGAAATAAACTATATATCAAATCTGGAGGGATTCTGTATCTCGTATCAAGATTACTACCGGCGGGATTTGGTTTACGACCTCCACACACCATACCTTTGTGTTCCATCTTCCATGCCTTTTTAATTCGTTCGGTGTTTCCCAAATTTGTTTTATGGAGTTTCTCTACCATATTTCCACAAGTTCCTTTCCCATCACAAGTCTTTGCGTTCCACCCCACCTTGTTCGTCCAGACTCGTGTTCGTTTACGATATCCCCAATCACTATACATACAATAATCAACAACATAAAACGGCAACCCTTTCATAAACTCTCGATCCTTGAGTCGTCCAGTATTCGGATTTTCAATAAACCACAACGGAGGATTAAAATACTCTATGATTTCTAATGCCTTCTTGACTAAGGGTTCACCAATCGTCTGCATATCACTTTCCATCTGCTCCCTCGTGAAAATCTTACCATCTCTCTCTCGTCCCAACCAACTTAATTGAAGACATGAAAATGTCGCACACGGAGGTGACGCCCATATGATATCAAACTCATCTTTCGGATATGCTTTGTAATCCCACTCAAGTATCGACATATTGATATCAGCTCGTCCATCAATATCAAGAGATAAAGTTTCATACCCCAGTTCCTTGCAACATTTACCAACAGATCCAGTACCAGAAAATAGTTCTAAGACTTTCATTATATACAAAGCTCACATATTTATTCTTTAATCAAAACGCAAGACGACTGGATTATACTTGAATTTAACACGAGACGCTAAACTTTTCTTGTCTCGCTTTTTTTTAAGAGCTTCTTGTTTCTCTACACTTAAGACTGGTTCTAACTTAACAACTCCAGATTGTAAATTGTATCTGGTACATGCTTTTCTCACCGACAATAGATCTCCATATTGACGGATATAATTCAAGTCATCAATAATCTCTTGTGTCTCTGTATAATCACTCAACTCGACTCGGTAGTCCATGTCGCAGTAATGAATGATTTTCTTAGAGAGAGCGATGATGTTATCTTTCTCTTTGCTTGTCATTCGTCTTCGTGGATTTTCAAGTTTCAAGTAACAAATCAGCTCGGTAATGTTCTTCACCTCTGGATACTTTAATGACTTAAAGGATAATGATTTGTGTTCGGTGATAATCGCAGATATTTTTTGTTTCAAATCATCTTTCATATCTCCCTTTGCATATTGAAGAGGCAACGGCAGATGATCTATCATGGATATCAAATCATTACGCGTATGGGTCTTGTGGATACTCAAATTCATATATAGATGATATAGAATATATCTGATAGATTTAAACTTGATAATAATTATCTACACTACATTATTATGAGTGCTGACTACGATGAGATGAGAATGGTCGTCTGTGACCGCAAAAGCGCAACTATCAAAACCGAAAATGGATTGAATGATACATGGACGAATGATTTTAATGAAACCCTTCAGTTGAAACCCGGTGATCGCGTCGCCGTCTATAACTCATTCATCTCTGAAAAAGGAGCGGGGACTCCAGAATCAATTGAGTTTAAGCAAATTCATCTTATATCAAAAACCCCAAAAACGACAACGATTACAACGACTCAGACAATACCCGCTGGAGACCCTCGTAACAATTCAGCAATCGCCGAATCTGGATTGAGAACATTTCGCTCTCGTCAATTTGTAAATACTGGTGGAGCAATCAGTCGTCTACAACCAGAAGAAGTGTATATGGACTATTGTGATAATACAGAAGAGTCAATCGAAATGCTTGATAATGAAGCAAGTCTCACTCTCAATTATTACAAGACGATGGATGGACTTTCATATTTTCAACTTCCACGACGATGGGCGTTTGACAACTACCGAGATATCACTGGAGCATTTAATACGGCTCCCGGACAATGGAGCGATCAAGATGGATTACGACGAGGACGCACGAGAAGTGAAGTCGCACAAATNTGTGATGATGGAGATCTATTTACTATTCCAGTCGCAGATACTCAAGTCTTTCGCAATATAGATGATGTCTATGGATATGTAAGAGATGACTATAAACTGATATTAGATAACCGCACAGATATCGCAGTTGCTTTACCAGTAAGAGGTGTGCTACGACAAGGCAGAGTTCAAAAAATCATTTTGAAAAACGATAATGCAAGATATACAATTTTAAAACGAAAAAAGAATCTAATGATGCCTCAACATTTACCTCCGAACTATGACCCACCCATCAATCCTTCTCTCTTTGCTGATTTCGTACCTCCATATTACGCCGCCGACCCAGAGTCCTTTGATTATGTCGTCTATAGTGATAAAGTAGATCTACGAGTCGAACCGGGTTTCAGTAGCAGTAAATATGTGAGTGAAGAATTGACACGACAAATGAGAAGTCTAAAAGAAGATCAAAACAAAAAACTAGAACGAACACCAGCCACACCTTCTAATCCTCGTGATATTAAGACACTCACGACGATAGAACAATTTGTAGAAACCGCAACATACAAACGCTTTGCAACAAGTAACGACCATTATGGAGCAGAGAAATATTACCATGAAATCCTTGACAACAGCACACCTCCCACCGCACCAGCAACAACAGTCGGAGTCGATGGGCCGACTATACTCACATTTTTCGGAGGAGATTATACATTTACAACCGAAAAAAATATTATCACTTACTTACAACAATATCAGTATATCGGTTGTAAGAGACCAGAACTCTATGTTGCTGGAAGTGAAGCAAATGATATCTTTGGATACCAAGTCAATTCATTTACTCCAGTCGGTCAAGTGTTAAATACAACTTGGTTTCAAGATAATCCTCTGCAGATTGCTCTTCAATACACACCAGAAAATCTTTTGAAACTCAAGAAACTCATGGACGCACAAGGACAACACCCAGAATTATTTGATCCAGAGAATATCATGAATATGTACGAACCCACTATCGATCAATTTCAAGATACCACCGATAATCCATATGTGTATATAGAACCATCAATCAGTCCAGAAGGCGATGTAGAAACATGGGTCAATATCGACAACGCACGATATCTCCATATGAATCCTCATAACTCAAGTTACTATAACAATCTCTTGAATGGTGATACGAAACTTGATGCTAACTGGAGAAATTACGCACAATTGGGATGTGGATACTATGATTTTCGTGGTAATTTAATCACGAATGTAGATACTGGAGCAACCGATCAAAATCAATATTCACGACATCTCAACGACCCGGGTAATGGTGGAAAAGTCTCTGAACTACGCTATAACTCTTTGCCGTTTATGTTTCATCGTAATCCAGATACAAAAGATACTTTGTTTTCAAATACAGAAGTTATAGATGAAACATCACAAGGAACAAATTATACATATGGATGCTTTGGGCGAGACAGCATTCGTGGTGAGATCCTTGTATATCCGAATATGATAAAAGCAACGAATAATTTTGGAGACCAAATCGGAGTGGGATTACCGAATGCTTTCTTTACCGACCAAGATGGTGCTGGAAACTTTCTGATTCAACGAGGCAGAAAAGTTGGATTTGACAGACATTTTAATGCGTGGGGAAATGCTTGTATTTGTTTAACCTCTGGAATCCCTCGTCTTGAATATCAACAAGCATACGACGGCACAAAAGATTTTTGGGGAACAACAACTCAATATGGAATGTCTGGGTTTCCTCTCAACGCTCCAGACAATAACCCCGCTGAAGGTGTTTATAGTTATCAACTACCCGGGCCAGTAACTATCGATAATGATCTACAACCATGGCTCAACAAAGCATATCTCGGAGCAGATGCCCCCGCTATCGTCTTTGATGGAGCACATTTTTCATTCAAGGATTTACATACACCCCTCAATAAAGGAAATCTCAATACCTTAGCGGTGGGTGAAGGAAGTAACGACGAACAGCAAGTTGTTTATAAGATCAATCCTCAACAATCATACAACAATCTAACACCGACACAATTACCATATGAAGAAACTCTTGAATTTTCATATGTCAATTCTGGTACCGCCGACAAAGAAAAGCGACGCATGAATCGTAATCTAGAACCTTTCACGATATATGATACAACGACCGGTGTCTTTATCAAGGATTTTGGATTTAATGAAGATGTCTGGGACGAGAGTTTATGGGGGCGACTGGGATTCACATACGATCAATTTCACAATTCAAACCCAATAGAGCGACAAAAACGATACACCGATTTTACAGATACTTCAAATATTCTCACTACAAACGCAGATGTCAAGAGTCGTGATATTAAGTCATGGATGCAAAACAAATTCGGTGAAGCAACATACACCGGCACATTATTTCACCCAGCACAATATCAAGCGTTCTTTGTTACAAATGCGACGCCTTCTGATCCTCCGATTGCCCCAGNAACAATATTTCTAGAATTCTTACCAGAGATTATTGCTCCCACAGATTCAGTCTCGGTTGTTGCAAGAGATTACCCCACTCAGATCAGTCATGGATTTTATAACATTCGTAGTGATATTGCTCTCAATTCAGCATCTATCATGGGTAATGGAGATACTGGATATCCCATCGTCGGTATTGCTGATAAAACAAATGCTATCAAAGATTTCTTCATCTCCTCTCCTTCAAGTATCACTCATACTATCACTAGACCAGTCACCCTTTCTAGTATCACAACAAGTATCACAGATCCAAATGGTACTCCAAGTCGGTGTAGTCCGAATTCGATTGTCATCTACCGAGTCACACGAACAGTTGATACCTCATATAATATTCTGGGAGATCTAAAAAGAAAACTAGCAGAATTAGAAGAACAAAAAAATTCTGGTAAAAAATAATATCTAAGACTGACTAGATAGATGCCGGTGAAGTCTCTAAACCTCCACAACAATCAAACGAATGCAGAGAAGATTACCGCTGCTAATATCTCACTTGAATTTCTCAAGAAGGAAGTCAGAAAACTAACCGAAGAACAAAAGACTATACGCGAGATGCTCTTAGAAATTATGGAACAAACTCGACCATTTGAAATGGTTAAGAATGAAGACGAAGATGAATCTGGGAAGTCATGGTTCTGGGGTAGTTAGTTAAATTATCATGTATATTTTTTATCTTAGTCATAATCATATGAAGAAGAATGTCATCATCAAATCATCACCCAAAGCAAACAAGAAACTGGTCGCAACTTTCACAAGAGCGGATGGAAGCAAAAAAACAACCCACTTCGGATCAAAGGGCATGGACGACTACACAAAGACTAGAGATAAAGAGCAACGCGCAAGATATATTGCGAGACACCGAAAAAATGAAAACTGGAGCGACCCGGAAAGTGCTGGAGCCCTCAGCAGATATATTCTCTGGGGCGATTCAACATCTAAAAGAACAAATATCGCCTCTTTCAAGCGACGATTCGGTTATTCTTAAAATTGAGTGCGGATATTTTACTCTATGTTTACTATATATAAGTGGATGGTTGTATTTACTGCGGTCAGTCTTCTAGTGGTTTACTATGTAGATAGACATCTTGGAGGGTCGATAGTGAAGTGCCCCTTATTCGTGACATTTCCTTCAGAAAGTCCGCTGCATCCACCAAGTCCTTGAAGGGTGTAGATGACAACATAATTTTAACGAGAGCTGCTGGACCGAGAGAAATCCCACCATATTTCTTCGTCAAGTAATTCAGCTTCTTACTGACATCTTGATTTGATTTCATAGATGGAAACACCCTCTCACCAGACCCAATACCAGCATCCTTGAGATACTTCAAGATTGCTTTCTTCAAAGGAGGAGAGTCAATTTTGTTTTCAATCGTACCATAATTCACAAATGTCTTGTAATCGCTTCTAGAGATAAACATCACGCCTCGTGAACCGGTGACGAGATAATTATCCTTGAGTTTATCTTTTCCTCCCACGGCTTTAACAAGAGCGTTAAAGTCTCTAACACTCATGTGAATCAGACTTCCCACTTCAGCACGATAAGGATATGTCATCAAGATCTCCATAATCAACGCCTCTTCGGTGTGTCCGCCGTCTCTCATCTTTTTGATAATATCCTTGACAACAGAAGTAGAGACTTGTTGCTCTTGTTTCTTCTCACTCACTTGACGCTTACTTTTCGCCTCTTGTATCTTAGCCTCTAGTTTATTGAGATTGTCAAACAAGACGAATGCTTGTCTATGTATCTGAACTAACTCTTGGGAACGAGCTCGGTTATTCGTAAGCTGTTTAAAGCTGCGATTTCCAGCAGAATACGGAAGTTTTTTGTAATCTTCATCAAAAGGGAGTTGAAGGAGATTCTGGAACTTCCACAACCACATTTCATAATATAGTTGCAGATAATTTCGTTGTGTAGTAAGACTGAAATTATTCTGTTCAAACCAAGTAGCGAAGAACTGGTTTACTTGCTCTGTACGANCNTCTGNNNNGNNNCTCCGGNNTTAAGNTGTCCCATATAGCACCGAAATCCGTTGGTTGAGGTGTATTCTCCTCTGTACGAACTACATTATATCGACGACGAGTATCCTTCGTAAATGTAACTACTGATTTACCGATTTCCTTACTTCTGAGATATTGCTTCCATGCATCATTCATCTTCTTAAGCAAACGAGCGTTGTTGATGAGTGTGTTGTCTTTCAACTCTCTTCCTTTATGGACGATATTAAGAGGTGGATCGTCTGTCAAATCGCCGTTATCCTTGTCGTTTTTCGTTTTTACATTTTGTTGCAAGTAAGTAAATTGAGTCTGTTTAATAGAACGATATATACCCATGATAACTGGAAGAGTCCATTCAGACTCTTTTGTCGCTGCTAGAGGCACGAATCGTAGTTGGACACTACTACTCCCAGTTCCTTCTTCCTCTTCAATATTCTCATAAGGTAGTGGTTTATTTGCTCCAGAGTCTCCCATTTTCTATATACTATATACCCTTATCAAGACTTTAAATATGAAATCNAAACGCAATCAAATTTATCCTCCTTACCCAACAAACCCCCGCCTCAATCAGATTGAGGTCGCGGGGGTAAATTTTTGGGTGGGGTATTACAAGTTTATTGACACTTTCCATCATAGA